>Ga0302271_10002093_pt1 | contig 18409 bp, 11 predicted proteins | sample III_Bog_N1_1_FD_198767 | JGI IMG/M metagenome (GOLD analysis project Ga0302271, IMG submission 198767) | Peat permafrost microbial communities from Stordalen Mire near Abisko, Sweden - III_Bog_N1_1 | ecosystem: Environmental > Terrestrial > Soil > Wetlands > Peat | place: Sweden: Abisko...
AGAATCGAGAAAGAATATTGCTAGCGAGGAAGAATGTTTCTTCTTGAAGTTTCAGGCAAGTATGCATGATGCTAAGGATGTCAATTGCTCGTTCTCGTGCTAATAGATCATTGATTTCAAGGACTTCGGAAATTTGATATTTTTTCTAAGGGAAAAAATGAGTAAATTTAGGAAAAATATGTGAGAATCTTTAAGTAAATAATATCAATAAATCATCTAATTTTTTTTTTTCAAATAACATTCAAAAATACCCTCCTAAACTAACAGATCAACCCAAGGATATTTGAATGAATCTTCTTTATGCTTGTGATCATAAAATGAGCTGATTAAGAAAGATATTTTCATCATGCTGTCAAATTAATCCAATCCAAATTAAACCCAACAAAATCATCCGCTTTTTGAAAAGTAATTCAACAAAATTAATTGTTGCTGAGTGATCTAAAATTCTCATAAATGTTTCTCAAATGATTTTGAAAATATTACTTGTTATTGCATGAGATATTGAATCACTGAAAATGCGTATCTAGGAACGCAATTCGGTTTATTATCAAATAGCTGTTCCTGGTATTACTCTTCTTCGCATAACTAAGACCCTTTGACATTAGATTTCAGTTGCTACCTTTCCAAAGCAGATTTAGCTTATTCTGATGACTTTTAGATTGAATCCATAGGTTTTAAAACTATTCTATCTGAAATACTATGTTATTAATTTCTCGCAGGAATCATATTGTTATGTACCTACTGTTACTACCAATGCTATTTCTCATTTTCAGTGCAGAAATTCTATGAAAATTCTTCTTCATCCATAAGATTTTCGAAGAGTTCATCATCTAATGTCTACACTCTATCCGCCTTGGTACTCTCATTCGTGCTGAGACTAGAACAAAGCTAATGGGGCTACTAAGAATAAGATAATTACTTTGCAATGGTTCCAATTGAATTATCACTGTGCTATCGACGATTTTGCAGCTATTTATTGGACAATTTCGTTGTGAGCGATACTGTCGCTGTCTATCCATCTTCTGGGTTAATCTTAGCTTGTTTCATGGAGTACCTTTTTTGAAGTTTCAAAGATCGAATAGGCTAATGCTATTCTTATTGATATTGCTGTCTGTGTGATGAATCTGAAGATGAAAGATCTACTTGCTGAATCTCAGGAATAATTGACATTATTCTTATTTATTTGAAACTTTGTTGGAGTGTTGTCTTTTGTTTTGTTTGTGAGGTTTTAATTTTTTAATAATAAGTTGGAATTAATTTGAGAGGTTTGTGAAAAAATTTGAAATACTTTTTGATTTGGATGTTTTCATTTGAAAGACGAGTTGATACATACCAGTTCGAATTCAAATTTACGTTAGAAGGAGGATCAGAAAATGTGAATCATAGATGGAAGGGAAAAAAACGGAAAATGAAAAATAATTGATAACAAATAGATAACAAGATAGATGTTTGACTGCAGTATTTAAGTAGATCATGTTGAGTTTCTCCTTTTTTTCTTTGAGTTAATGAAGATAAGAGATCGATGAAGCATAAGTATCTTAGTTTTAGGAAAGAGAGTGTTTTCAATTGAGTTCAAGCTAAGGGTGTAATTTAAATTAAATTCAGAAATAATCAAGAGCAAACACAATACATTCAAATATTAGCATAGACACTTTTATGAAAAATCAGTAGATGTAGAGTAGACGACAGAATGGTTGTAGCAGTAAAATGAAAGGTGGAGATACATTTAAAAAATTTATTTTCAAATAAAGCCATTTAGAACAAAGTTAAAAATGTACTATTTTTATGATTAAGTCAAAAATGTTTTAAAAAGACAAACAAATTTTTGAATATGATTGGTTTTGTCGTAAGGAATACACTTGAAATACAGAAGAAGGAATTTTAAACTATGTGGAAACTAGTTTGTTAAATTATTCAAAAGATGTAATTTTCATTGTTGTGCATATTATTTCAAAGACTCAAAAAATAATCAAAAAAAGTTGTCCTAATAATGCTCAAATAATTAGGGATATTAAATGGGTTTATGAAGATTTCAGGGAGGATTAGCAGTAGAACTCTTAGGCAGTCTTTAAAAAACAAATATTTTAGGGGTGATCATAATCTTTTGAGTTCTTTCTTATTTCCTTAAAATCTCTATTTCAAAAAAGTAAATTATCACTATTTTTGCTTGAATTCAATTAAAATAAGCCCAAAAATAGAATGAAAAGAAGATTTATAAACAATTAACTATCCTGATTGATTTATCCACTGAAATAACCCCCAAAATCTAATACCGCTGCCTTCATTGAAGCAATGGAAGAGCCAAATAAAGATGACTTTAAGATAAAGTTCGATAAGCTCAGTGTAAGACTTTTTAAGACGAATCTATCTTGTTTTTGAATAATCTTCTCTCGTTGTTGTACATCGTTGCTAATCTGATCCTTGATCCTTTGCTATGTTTCCAAAAAGAGAAGCTACAAAAGTTTAGAAAACACTTGTCTTGATACCCAAACGAAGATTGAATTCATGAGCAAGAAAAAAGAGACACTCAAGAAGAAAAATGAATTCTTAAGACTGCAGCTTTCCAAACTTGTATGGTCTTAATTTTTAGCTTTGATTTTCTAAAACATATTAGTTTATTCAAGATATTACATTTACATAGTAGATTCTAAGTTAAATTCCAATTCCTTACAAGATTTATTTGTAATTAGAATGAACTCCATGAGCAAGTGCCTTAGCAGATATGAAGATCAACTATCATTCATTTGACCAGTGTTATGAAATAAAAGATGAATTGAATTGGAAAAAGCAGCGGAAATAATTATTAAGTTGGTTAAGAAAGAAAACACCATTTGTGAGAAAAATTACCTTAAATAACGCGTTTATGTGACTTTGATAAATAGTATTTGTTGAGCTGATTTATTTCAATCCATAAATTCATTGAAAAGTTGATAATATTTTTAAATAATAGCTTGAAAAATGATGTATTTAAGCAACTTTTGGAAAATTTAAAGCAGTATCTTAAGTTTAGTGGCATCATAAATGACTTAATGAAAGAAAACTCAAATCGAGGGAGATCAGAAGAAAGGGGTGATAATATAGATAAGATTTATGCCTTAAATAGTGCTTTGGCAGGAATAATTACTGTCAGAATAAAGGAAACATAAAAAAGAAAGAATAATAAATAGAAAGAAATAGGAGCAATTTCTCTTTTCGGGAATGAGAGTCTTCAGGAAAATGCAAGATGCCTTCGATCTCAACGAAGTAATAAAAAATATTTGCTCATGTCACAAGGCAAAAGGAGTATCCTGTTTGATCAGCTTTAAAAATAATATTTTTATATTTGATCGTGTTGTGAATTTAAGTCAACTCTCAGTGGATGTGTTGACATTGTAGTCGCTGAATAGGCTGATTCATCATTGAAGAGCACTTCGTTTCATGTTCGGTTTGGAAAGTTTAAAGTGCTTCAGAGCAATGAGAAGATTGTGACAATCAAGATCAACGATTTAGAGCAGTAAATCCATATGAAAATGGATTCAACTGGAAAAGCATATTTCGAAGAGATTGTAATGGTTTCAATGAACAAAATAATAGATATTTTCGACAGGATATTTATCAGGAAAATGAAAATATTAAGGATGTTCTCTGATTCTGTTGTTTTGATCTTTTTTGATAACTATTTGTTGTTGTTTTTTGACAGAGAGAAGAAGGGACTCTAGATAAGCTGATAAACTCAGGATTATCATCTGATGATGCGTTTTCTGATTATGATTGTATGAAAGAAAGAAATCAATTTAATAAAAGAAAATAGAATTTTTATATTGAATTTCTTAACCGATTGTTTGATTTCATGAACAGTGCAGCATTTTCAATCTGATGACGAAGGTGCTTTTGATAAGAATAAACTCGATAGTCATCTCAAAAGTAAAAATACAAAACATAACATCATTTCACTTATTACAACATACATTTTGTTCAGAGAATACATACAGGTTTGATGATTTGATATCACCACAGAAAGATCCTAAGGAGAATACCAAAAATTCCAAAGATAAAGAATCAACTTAGAAATAAGAAAAAGAGATTCCAAAAGAAGAAAAGAAAGAAGAAAAAAAGGGATTTGGATGGTTTAACTTATTCGGAGGAGGGAAAAAGAAACATGAAGGTGCAACAACAAATCAGTTGAGTAGAAAAAATTCAGAAACACTATCTGTTGACGATCTAACAAAAGTTGTAATTGAGTAATAAAATTAATCAGAAGTTGTTACTGGTGTTGTCCCAGCTGTTGGGTAATTACAGCCTACTGCATTAGTATCCAATGCTAGTGGCTAAGCTGGTACACAGTAGTAGCAGATAAATCCTTCTAGCGAATTAGGAACTCAATAATAAGGAAACAGTACTGAAATTGATCCTCGCCAAGTTTCCAACCCTTAAATGAGTAAGTAGTAGGGATTAGATAATTAAGTTACTAGTCCCTCCTCAGCGGTGCCTGTGCATACAACTGAAAATGAAGAAAAATAAAAATAAAAGTCAAATTCATAAGAATTTCATAAATCAACTCCATCGAAGCACTAATAATCAGAAGAAGATAAGGGAATCCCAGCTAAATCAGAAGAAACTAATGAATTGTTAGGGTAGCAGCAATAATTGTTGTAGCCGTAAACTGCGGGGTAAACTAGTACCAATAATCCCATAGGAAACAAAGAAGATTTTGAGAAAGAAAAGGGAAAATAATAACCCTCATCATAGCCTCAATAGCAGTAACTTACCAAAGAGCCAAGTAGTGCCAGTCGAGAACTCAAGAGATAGCCCTCTAAAGATAGTATAAAAGACAATTATAAAGTCGAAATGAAGGATTTAATAGATTCTAAAAAAGATCTCAAAGAGCTGATTGCTGCTAAAAAAAGAGAAACTTCCTGCAAATCTCCTGAGAGATAACTAACTCTGAACTCAACACAGTAGTCGTAACTTCATTAAGATGAAAAGCTAAACGATGAAGAAGCTGAGGAAGAGGAGGAAGAAGAAGACACAATGGAGATTGGGTTGTCGTTATGCAACAATGTGCCATAGAAAAAAGGTCAAGAGAAAAGTTTAGAAGTTTTGTTCTAAGAGCATATCGTGACATTTGAATAATTTAGTCAAGATCCACTCAAGGTATGGAATATTGGTTCTCATTTTCTTCCTTTTGTTTTTGGTCTTTTTTAATTAATAAAATTTGTTAATTTCCTTAGATTCTAAATGACAAGAATCTCTTACTAAAGATTGGTTTTCACTTGTATCCTTGGGAGATTGCAGCGAGCATCTTAGTCAGTAGACTTGCCTTTGGAAATGAGCTTCCCGAACCGATAATGCACTCACTGATCAAGCAACAAAAGAAAAAACAATCTTCTGGTTTCTTGGACTTCCTTTTCAGGCGAAATAAACCAGACGAAGAATAGAAGAATTCTTTAAAAAAATCAGCTTCCTCAGCAGCGATTCCGAAGAAAGATGTTTCAGTGGTTTTACCTGAAAATGAGTAGATTGTTAGTCCTGTTATGTCACCTAAAAGTGATGAAACTACCCATTTAACAAATAATCCTAATACTTCAACAACTTAAACATCTTAAGCGACTGCTGGAGGATAAAAAAGAGTGAAGAAGGTGTACAGACCTAAATCAGATGTTTTGAAATCGTTTAATCTCAAGGAAGGAGGAAATAAAATTAGTTTTACAGTGAAGTCAAGTCTGCTAGGGGAATAGACATTAGAGGGATATATATTCCTTTGGCCATCAGATACTTAAATTGTTATTTCTGATATCGATGGGACGATTACAAAGTAAACAAAAAATAACTAGTTTTAGCAATTCAATTTGTGCTGTTTTACTCTGATTTATTGTATTTTAAAACTGTGAAATTTTCCTATCAGATCAGATATGCTCGGTTAGATCATGCCTCTTCTTGATAAGGACTGGACACATGAAGGTGTCATTTAACTCTTCTAAGATATCTACAAAAATGGCTATAAGATTCTTTATCTCACTGCTAGAGCCATTGGATAGGTAAAAATCTCACAATTTTTATTTAATTTTGTTGAAATTCAAGTTATTTTGTTGTTGGGCAGTCTGACTAGACTCGTAATTTCATCTACAATGTGAAATAAGATGGGTTAAACTTACCTCTTGGTCCAGTTGTGATGTCCTCAGATAGATTATTCGAATCCTTCAAGAGGGAAGTCATTGACAGAAAGCCAGAAGTATTTAAAATCGCTGTGCTGAGAGAAATCTAAGGACTTTTCCATGACAGCTAATAAGTGTTCTTCGCTGGATTCGGAAACAGAGAAACTGTAAAATAAAAAGTGGTTTTTGTATTTGGTTAGTTTGAAATATTTTTTCAAAAAAGGACTGTTTATCATATCGAGCGGTGTAAGTTGATGTAGAGAAGATATACATTACTAATCCAGCCGGTGAACTCCATTAGATCAACACCATAGAAAAGACAACGTAAGAAATAAATAGATTGTTCATGCCAAAATAATGAAAAAGAAGAAATGAATAATGTGAGAATAAAAATTTTGAAAATAACATAGATATCCAAGCTTGAATGAGTAGATTAATGTGATCTTCCCCCCTTTGAGAGATATTGAATCACAAGGAATGATTGAAAAGACAGGAGAAGTTATGGAATAGTAGAAAATTAATGAGAAAGTTTCATTGGATTAAGAAGAAGTTTCTGCTGTTGAAGTTGAGAGTCAGGATAAAGGAGAAAAAAAGGAGATTGAAGGAGCAGATGCTAATAATACTGCAGACAATTTGGAAGGAGTATAAGATCAACAACAACAGGGTGGAAACAATAACCTTCAAGAGATGCCTTCTGCAGTTGAACCAACTGAACAAGTTTCTTAAACAAATGCAATTTGAATATAGAAATTATGCTGAAAATCAGAGTATTTCAAAGTGTATCTTGAATAATAATGGTAGATATTTTACAAAAATAAGTTCAAATAAGCTAATCAAGTACGATGATCAATATTGTTTGTAAAAAATGTTTAATCTATCAAATACAATCAAAAATATTGCTAACAAATAACTTCAAATATTTTTATTATTTTTGGCATTGTAAAATGATTCTTCTTTTTTCAAAAAATTTACTCTCTCTCTTTTTCTCTATCAATTTTTTGCTGATCCGACTTGCAAGATATCTATTGATATTTAGTCAAAAGGAGCATTCAAATAAATCAGTACAAAATTCAAGAACAATATTCCAAAAATGGAAGCAGCCAAACAAATCAGAAGACTAAAGAAAATCTTTAATTTATTGCAAGAGCTCAATTTCTTTAGACCTTATGCTGTGGAATTCCAATGGAGCTTACCACGCAGCATGGAACTAGATGCCAAAAGGGAAAAGAATGAAGAAGAAGCAGAAGTATATTATTGAAATATAAACATGCGTTTAAGAAAAAGAGGGATTGTTTCATTAGTTTTTTAGTTTAAAAATGGGTGATCAAGCGTAGCTTTAATTTTTTAACTGGTTTGATTGTATTTTCTCTGAAAAGACATGTTTAAGTGAGACCTTAATGCCATTTATCAAACCTGGTGAACTGCATCTTTGTTTAGTTGAATTTCTGCTATCCAAGTGATTCTTTCTTCTTATTAAGAAGACTCATGAGGAATTATAAATTTTATTCTGTTTATTTCTCAGGATTCTAGGAGAAGATGCCTTCACATCATGGTAAGCCCATGAAGAAGATTAAACCACTTTCAGATTATAAAGTAGAATTTTTCACTAATACAACAAATCACACATTTTTCACATATTATTCTGTTTCTTTATGCCAATATTTTTCTAAATTTTTCAAAGGAGCTCGAGTCTTATCACTAAGAATTGGAGTTTTCCCTCAATCTAAGTTCTCAAAAAATCTAAACATGATGAAAGTAATCGAAGGAAAAAGTGGATTAGAAGCTACAACACGATATATCTACGATCTAGCTAAGCTCTGCAAAGCGTATTTGAAGACAAAGAAGGATTCCCGTGCATTCAATCATCGTCAATTATTTATTGAATGCTCCTATCATTTTAGCTAAACGAATCAAACAAACAGAACACAACTCGTGAACATCTCTGCAAACCCTTTTTCAGTTGATTTTCCTATTGCAAATGAACTCCTACAGAATGATGATGTTGAGTATAATATTTCAGCAATCGAAGAAAAGTTGCAGAAGGAGTAAAACTATTAAAGAGAATATGAATAATAATAAGAAGCACAGGGTAATGAGGGAGAAGAAGAGAATGATGCATAAGATAGAATTGAAAAATAAAGAGAACCAGAAGAATAAGTGGAAATAAATATTGAAGAGATGGAGCAGGAGATCGTAGAGTCATTTGAACTCAACAAAGAAGAATTGGCGGCTTATAAAAATAAACTGCAGTTCTTCAAATAGCAAACACTAGAGTAATAATACAAAGCACAGCATTTATTGTATGATATTTATTTTTGCAAATTGAATATTTTTTGTTGGATTGGTTCATACAGGATGTTTGAACTTGGAAATAAGTAGACTAGCAGACTCTAAAAGAAAATCATGGAGTAAGATTACGATAAGGAGCATGAAAAGTCCGTCGCTATTGATGGAATATTTTTAAAAGCATATTAATAACTCTAAGCTGCAAAGGAAGCAGTTAATGTTGGAAATTAAAAATATAAAATTGCTGAAAAACTTGAAGATCTAGCAGAAAGAATCACTGAAGCGGAGAGGAAAACAGATGATTGATAAAAAAGGCAATTTAATGGATATTTTGTCTTAGTGTTTATTACATTTTGAGTTATTTGCATGTACAGATGATTTGAAAAAAAGAATACTAAAAAAATGATTCCTAACTTCGTTGCTTTTGATTATTGCTATTTTGCATGGGTAATGAATCAAACTATGAATATCCAAGGGTGACACTAAAGATAGATCTAAAGATTAATTGATTGATAGAAAAGTCAAGAAAGAATCTTCCTTTGCAGAAAAATAATGTTGGTATTCAAGAGAATACTCTCAGGGACTTTCCTGGCAGCTAAGCAGCAAGCATCTTTAGCAAATCCAGCTAAAATCTCACCCTTGAAGCAATTCCTTCTTGATGAGTCAGTTAGATCACTTCAGACTACTATTGCAGCTGGATTTGCATTCAAAACATTCCCCAAAATGTTTGGAACACAATATAAAAAGGGACATCTAAATTGTAGATCAAGAACGAAAAACACCTCCTGGAAGAGAGGATTTAAGGTTGTTAAGAGACCTTATCACTAAACTGCTAACAATGCACTCATGAAGCGCATCAAAATTGTAAAAATAACTAAAAAAATGAACAAAAGATTAAATGATTGAATCAAAATGCTCTTTTAGTTTTGAAATGCATTTTTAATAATTTTTTTATCTTTGTACCAAACAAATCAAGGTTGGTCCAGTATACGATAGAAAGCTCAAATTCAAGGGAGCTAATCATCGCCATCAATTGAGAAAGAAAAGCAGAGCATGCCTCAAGTAATGCTGCTTCATTAATAGTTTATTAAATATTTTTAAAATTGAATGGTTTTTGTAATCTACTAACAAACAGGAGGAAGAAAAGAGCCAGATACGCTCATTCAACAGATTTCAAGAGACTCAGGAGATTAATCCCATTGCTTAAGAGAGCAGGTTTCAAGGCTAATCATTGAGAGGAGGAGTTTTATTGTTTATTGTGTTGCTTTAAAACCTACAAACTCATAGATATGCATAGCTTTTTTCATAAACGTTGTGCAAGTAATTATGCGCACCCATTACAGACAATAAACATCATAAATTTATTAGATTTTTAAGATTTATGCTTCTTTTTTTTCTTCTTCTTCAGCTTCTCTTCTTTCATTCTATTTAATAAACCTTCATATTTCAAATGTTAGAGCGTGTTTAAGTTCTTTTTCAGTCACATTTCGCTGCGAAGAGAACTGAGTTCAATTCCTTGGCGATATCTGTATTCACCATGCCTGAAAAATTCAAAAAAGAAAAAAAAGATTTAGCTTTCATTTTATTTTCTCATGAGTTTTTGATCATATTGAAATTTGTTATATTTTTTTTTATTTCTCACCAAAAATAAATGGATGTGAAATCAGAACATCTTTATCGATATCAAACGGTCTGAACTTTATACTGTGAATTGGCTACTCAAAATCATTTGCGAAAAGCAGCTGCTCATATAGCTTTAACCCATCTGGTAATGTTGTATCTCTCTTCAATTTCATAGAAAACTATGGGAACACCAGAGACTTCCCATTTTCAATAGGAGTCAACTCTCCAGGGGAAAGATCAGATGAAGCAAATTCCTTGCATAACTCATCGAAGAATTCTTAGGTTTCGTCTCCTTCTAATAAAATCAAAGATATCACAAGTTAATCTAATTATGTATTCTTGATTATTCTCAAAAATCCTACTGAGCTAGTAGATGAAGAAGAATGTATTTGTAAGATGCGTTTCTGCAAAATAAACTGGAGTCTTGCTGCTATCTGAGAACCACTAGAAGATGTTTGAGTACCCTTATAGCTTTGAAATTAACAAAAAATCAAAAAATAATAATTAATAAATGCTTTGTCGATTTAATCTATGTAAAACACTCTATTGTTACATAATTGACTCTGAGATGAGAAACATCATTAATTGATATTTAGTGAGATGAATTCCATCTTATGTATTGCTCTGTGTTAGCATAGTGAAGCTATTAAGGTTGCTACTATGCTTACCCATTCGATAATGAAGGTAAAAAGTCAAAGATAAAATTATTATTCTTCAAATACTCGCCTAGATCATCAGGGCCCTCAAACAACGATTCTCTGATATCACTCAATAATTCATAATCCTTCTTAATTTCATCAAATTTATCAATACTTTTATCCTCTTACTATTCATGTTTCTCATTGGTATCACCATCACTGTTATCTTGATTATTTTCAACTGGATCTTTCCTAATTCTGCTGCTATTACTAGCACTATCCTTTCTATTATGTAAATCACTCTTAATTGCTAGATTCACAGTTCCATTACTCAGCCAACTCTCTTTACTATTCTGCTCTACATCACAAGCTAGAACACATGATTACAGCTCAAAAAACACAGGCTCAATTTGCTGTAATTGCTGTTTCTTAGGCTGATTCGCAGGACGTTTCATATCTAACAAAAAAATAAAAATTTCACCTAAAAAATCCTTTAAAATTCTACTTTTTCTTACAATAAAGTTATGTTTCATAATCTTCTTGGAAGTCAACTTAAACAAGATTAGCTGCTTTGATAGCTTGCTCCATTGGTTCAGCTACTCCAAACATATAGTCATCTTTCTCGAATGTAACTAAGGCTACAGATATCTCAGCACATGGATCGTTCGAAAATAAAAAGACTTTGATCTTCTCCATAAGTTCCACAAAAAGTTCTTAGTGCGATGGCAGATCGAAACCAATAACGGACAGATGAGAGATAACTAGCTTCCTTGTCGCAAAATCAAACCGATCGATGTGGGTAGCTAGTAGTCCTTGCGATCCTTGACATTAAATCCAAAAGAGATTAGATTCTTACTCAATTCTCAGGGAAGTCATGATTTCAACTGAATCGAAAGGGAAACTCTTGATGAACATATTGTTGGATTCATCAAGGCAGTTTTTTCGGAAATTTCGTAAATATTCTTGGATTTACACTGCAGCGAGGTCTTCTTCTATTTCCATAGGGATTATTGTTATTTATTCTTCGGCTTGAAGATTACTGTTTGAGAAGTGCTTTTTTTTCGATTTATTTGACTAATTCACTTATTTATTATTGGCATTCTTAGCTCCTGCTAATGCAGACTATGATCCTTCTTAATTCCCAGGTTTATTGGGATGATGGAAGAAATTCTAAGACGTTTTAGCAAAATAAGGAGCTAACTTATTCGGGGAGTTCGAGTGAAAAACAGAATCAGGTGTTGATTTCCTATCAAATTATTTGGCTGATCTCTTGGTCGTAACTGACGAAGGTACAGAAATAGACTCATTTGTCGACACGCGAGTCATGAATCTACGGTTTTTTAGGTTTCGAATCTTAAACACGCTCCCACTGCTTCTGTTCGAATTCCTGAAAACAACCAAATACAACTACATATTCATACAATTCTTAAAAATGTTGTGTTCCCTACTCTAGATAATTGACTTGGCTTGCTGAAGGGTTGAACAATGGCAGCATCGAACATCTTTCATTTTCTTCAGCATAATCTAATTCTCTTGAAAGTCTATCTTCAAGTAAATCCATTCTGTTTTTGATAGTTCTTGGTACATAATGGACAATAAATCTGTTATTCGGTGGTGAAACAATTGAGTCTTCAATCGTAAGACTAAGTAAAAATGGGTCAATGTTCTAGGAGAATCTGAAATATCTACTAACTTTTTTCAATGATAATTCACTCAAATCACTTAGAATCTGAGTTTAAAAGGTAAAGCAACAAGTTATTCAAGAGGAAGATAGTGTAATTTAATTAATTCTTTAAATTACTTTGAGCAGATAGTTTTCACCTTGATGATAATAAGCGATTTAGAATGGCTGTTTTCGCTCATCCATCATGCCGCATAAATACTTAGCAAAGTAATCTTTCCATTTGCAGATGCTCTCCACTGCATACAGTGTGAGTTGTCTGATTGCTACTAGCAGCTATGAGATCTTTTCTACACTTACCGAAGTAAGCTAGTCAGGCTAATCAGAATTTCTTTCTTCAAATTCATTAACTGCATCTTTCAGCAATTGCAGCGTTGTCTCTCGATCTTCAACTGTTTGCATGCATTCTTGGATCATAGAGGAATTACTCCTGATCTTTTGTATTTCCTTAACTATCACGCCAATTGCTTCCTCTTTTGGTACGTGCCTCAACATTTCTGCATAAATTTCCCTTTTTTTGGGAAAAATTTAGATAAAATAAATAAGTGTAGAAATTAACTTTTTTTCTATGAGAAAACAAAACTTTTTCTCTTACTTATGATGATGTGGCACATTGCAAGAATTCCACTCTTCTTTTAGACTGTCGAATAGTTGCTGCAGTTTAATCTTGAGATCGGGGATTGACATATGCATGTGAAAGGGTATTTTAGGAGAATCACTGCTTGTTAGTTGTCTTAGAACTTGCCTACGAATTTCCAAAGCCTGCACTAAAGGATAATTACAAGGACAATTCGAATCATTTTTTAGTTTCCTTTTGTTTTTTGTTTAGATTTTTATGCTTACTCTCTATTTATCTTGGTGATAGGAATGCATTTGAAGGATTTTCTTGAAATCCAGTTGGTGCAAAATTCTAATTCTAGAGTTAACGGGCTCCTTTGAGTAAGAGCAGTTTTGGATCTCTTTTGATATTTTTCATTGCAGGGAGTGAATTTGATTGTCTTGATTTATCCAATAGAGGCTCAAGCTACACCATGTGAACTTTCTCTATTTGAAATTGATTAAAACCCAAAAATGATCAGCCCTTTTGAGAATTAAGCAGGTGAAAGGTTTATTTGAATTGTTTTAGATATTCAGAATATGCAATCATAACATCGCTACTAATCGCCCAACCCCCTATTTCTTTACCAGCTTGTCGCTCCATTATTTTGCGGTATTAAGTTGTCATCTCTTTTTAGACTATCCTCCCATTCCAGCTGAGTTCCTTTGGCGAGAAAAGAAAGTAGAAATTCATTGAAATTTTTTTAGCTTTTAATCAGATTGTAATTGAATGTGTTTCGTGCTTACTCTTTACATAACAGGGTTTGGCACATAGCAGCTTGCCAGAGCTGAGTTTGAATCAAAAACGCTTCCATTTGTTTGGAAACCAGGCACATCGTACATTCCAAGTGTAAGCTACTTCGTTCAAACTATTTGTTCTTCTTTATAAGGATGATTAACAATTATTATTATTATTCTCGCTATTGTTTTTATCGCGCAACGAGAACTTTATGTGTAAATAAAAAGACAAAAACACAACACCCACACACATACTACGGTTATTCAATTTATTATTATTCTTATTTTCTCTACAGTTCCCATAAATAATTTAAGGAAAACACACAATTGAGGAAATAACCAAAAAGAACAAATTGAATATGGGATCAAGATGAATATTTGTTTTGATCATCATCATTAATCCTCTTTTTTTCACATACTTCATCTTTCTAAACATAATTCTCATTTGGCGCAGAAATACAAAGAAATTTTGCACTTTTAAATCTAAAAAAGTTTAGAATAAACAACTAAACAAATATCCTTTTTTCATATTCTATTCATTCATATTTCTCTCTTGATTTATTTCATCTTGATCTCTCTTTCACAGCACGAAATCTACATTATTATTCTAGCTTTCTCGATAATCTTTATCTTCATATATCCTTCCTTTTTATTCCAAATATTCCTTTTTATAGAATTTACTTAAGTATCTCAAGCCGCTGTCACAAAATATCGTTACAATTGTCTTCCCTTTTCCAAATTCTCTAGCTGCTTTTACCACCGCACAAGCATTCACCGCACTCGAACTGCCTAAGAACAACCCTTCTCTTTGTATCAAAAAATGAGCCATCTCGATTGCTTCTTCATCAGTAACTAAATAGGCTTTGTCAATCTTTGCTTCATTGAAATTTGCTGTTAATCTATTCAAACCAATTCCTTCTGTGATTGTGTCAAATGGATGCTTCAATCTATGTCCTTCAGCCTCTTCTCCTGTGTAGCACACGCCGAAATTAACTTTATTTCTTAATGAAGACCCTGAAGGATCAGCAAGAACTATTTTCACAGAAGGCTTTTTAACCTTCAGAAATCTAGATACCCCAGCAAGCGTGCCACCAGTTCCAGAGCCACTCACAAACACATCAATTTTTCCTAAAGTTTATTGGAATATTTCAGGAGCAGTTGAATTATAATGCGCTTTTATGTTTGATAAATTCTCAAATTAATCGGAGAAAAATGCATTGTCTTTTTAGGATTCTTTTTCTGCGAGTCGGCAGTAATTTGTGTCGTCAACAATAGAGCATGGACGGACCTTTACAAGCTCTGATTTCATTGTCTGCAGGATCTAATACTTTATTATTGAAAAATAATAAGTTTGAGCAATCAATATTTAGATTAATAAAATGAATTATGTGTTGTTTGCGTACTTTTTCTTGAGCTAAGTCATCAGGTAAGAATATTTTTGTGGAGAAACCTAAAGAATTTCCTAACTACGCAAGACTGATTCCTGTACTTCCTGAAGTACCTTCGTAGATTCGTTGATTATCTTTTCCAAGATGACCTTCCCTAGTGATGGCAAACAGAAGTAATTTTAGCGATAGGGGGTTATCAACCAAGGAAAATTAGGAAACCCATTTTTATGGATGCAATTAATTTGAGATATGTGTTAATAGAGCTACTTAATGGCATCTAAGATGATTTATTTGCAAGTCCTGTCTTTAATACTTCCTCCTGGATTCATGAATTCACATTTAGCCTAAGGATTATGTTAAAATATTAACAAATAAATCAAGATCTTGCAAATGAATGGTATTTAGCAGCACTCCCTAAGAATTCTAGCATTTCTTACATAAATTTCGCATCCTGTCAGCTATGAAAGTGATTCAATGTAGATCAAGGGAGTGTTTCCAACAATATCCATGAGTCTTTTCTTTTCAATTCGTTTTTTACTAGCTATCTCTTGGCAGTACTTCCATAGATTATATAAAGCATACGCACTTGTGATCGCTAATGCTGCGGACTTAAGATTCTCCTTATCCATGGCTGAAAAAAGATTAAAATTAAAATAAGCACTGAAGAGATGTTATTTTTTAATCTTTCTACTTCTCTTAGAAATCTTTTTCCTTTTAAAATGAGAAAAGATTTAACAAAAGGATAGTTATTGATATTCTGTTTTTTTTTGGAAGTTTTCTTTAAATACAAAGCAATTGTGTCTAGTTATTATTGGAATAAATACTAAATGTCAATTAAAAATGAGAATTGAAAACTAATTATTAGAATTAAAAATTAATTTAAAACTAAATTTTTTATTATTATTTAGATGCAACAAACAAGAGCAATAAAAACAACAAAACTCATTTAAAAAAAATAAAAAACAAGGTTTGATCGATTATTGCCTTTGGTTGAATGGATTAACTGAAAGAGGAAACTGTGGTATTGTTTCACAAAAAGATTCCTTCCTATTTATTAAATTCTCAGAGACTCAGAATATAATCACAGGTTTCTTTGGGATTAAAAAATGTAAATTAGTGATCAAAGTGATCAAATTAAGTGTATGTTCCTTTCACTTATCCTGAGGCAATTAATTTCTTTGCACCATCACTGCACATCCAATCTTTGGCACCTCCATAGCAAAAATGCACAGGAACTTGTAATCTTCCAGGGAATAGCTTCTCAAATGGAAGGAATGCATTGCATCGTGGAAACTGTAGCATGTTATACACACACTTCTCAGCGCTTTCCGGTAAGAGCAAGAGCTTGTCCATATATTGGGTCCAAGATTCATATTCATTGTGTGGTAAATTCTGCATCTTCATGTACATTCGCATGATAAATTCAGCAGGGAGGATTTTGGTCTCCGCATAGGCTCTAAATTGAAAGAAAAAAGATTAAGGATATTGTAACATAAGTTAACATTTCTTAGGAAATTAAAGGAATAAAAAATACGGGAGGGAAATGATAATAATTGTTGTAAAATTAAGAAAGTTAAGAAATTTCTGAAAGTTTTTTAAGGAAAAAGAATGGGTTTGATTGAGTTCCAAATGGCTGGTAAAGGGAAAGAATGTGAAAAGAAATAATAAAAATACAGAAAAGCTGTATAAAATCAATCACATGTTCAATTTATTGCAAGTGATGAGTGTAAGGTTGCATGATTTTAATTCGTAGAAGAATATTAATTTATTAACAGTTATTTGAAAAATATTCTTTATTTCCTTACACAAGATTCTAAATCTCGAGTAAGACCGCAGCAATAAAAGAAATAAGAAAAATTCTCAAAGGGAATTTTCACTGTGAAAATTTTAATAGAAAAAAAATTATTCTGTCATCTCTTAGAAAAGAAAGGACACTTATTATGTAATAAATGATTAATTCTCCCCCCTCCCCTAATCTCCAAAATTGAATTTTGTCTTTCATAGAAGGAAAATTGGTGGTTTATTTCTTTTTTTAAGATGAAAACTTAAAAGAAGTTCTCTTTTTCTTTTGCTTACAACTTTTTTTACCCCCGTCCTTTTTTGAAGATTCTTTTCCAACTTCTTCAAACTAATCTCCAGATTATTTAAATATCTCTAGTATTATTATTAAAATATTATGTTTCGCTGTTGCTTACTTGTTAAATGTGATTTGGCTCTACCAGATGTAATGAAAGACTTTGAACCATATTTAATAATGCAACGGACTGTTTTTCATGTGATTATCGATATCTTCTTTTGTCTGATGTGTAACTCCAGCTGACGATAGCATCACAAGCTTCTCGACTTTATCAGGATGCTAAAGCGCATAATTCCCACTGATGTATCCACCTAAACTGTGACCTACAAGGGTGAATTTCTCAATTCCTACTTATCTTCTCCATTCTTCAACACTTGCTACAAAAAAATCGATGACTGGCTCTGGACCTTCAAATTTCCATTCTGGTTTAGAAGATAGCCCCATTCCAGGGAGATCAAGTGCAAAGACTTCGTATTTCTCACAAAGTGGGGCAAGCATTTTGTAATAGCTTAGACTGCTTGCTGCGAATCCATGAAGAAGTACCATTTTCGGTTTATTTTCACCTTATCCACATCTGATCATATGTATCCAATGATTCTCTTCAATTTCGCCATCTTCTGAGTAAATTCCTCCTATGTAAACATCCTCAGTTTCGAGTTCTTTCTGGATACTTTCACCTTGAAAATTTTTAAATGAAAAAAAGATTCTAATAGTAATAGGTGAAGAAAGGAATTATTTAATTAATAAAAGAAAAGTAACTTGAATTGAATTTGAATCGAATTATCTCATGTGACTGAATGAGTCAAAATAATAGCAGTAATCATGAAAATAGCGAATTCATAAATGTTTTAGCACTTTTTTGAGCAACTTTTTTTCAATAATTTTCCCATTTTTTTGTTAAAAATTTCTCATTCCAATCTTACCAGCATGAGCAAGAACCTTCAGCTCACATTGACGAGCAGCCTCATGAAGGGCAGCTTATTGCCTTTTCCTGCAGGCATATGATTTCCCTGGGGAAGGTAATCGTTCGTTTGATGGTAATGAGAGTACTTCATATTAGTTGCGGTTATTGTTGTTTTCATTTTCAAGCTCCCTCTTCGCATTAAAGAGAAACTCGTTAACGACAGACAATGCTGACTAAATCATTCCGGGTGGCTAATACAATATGCAAGTTTCAGACCTGCGCTCTTTTGAAGCTGGAAATGCCTCGTTATTTTTTGTTTTGCAAATTTATTTTTTCTTATTTT
>Ga0302271_10002094_pt1 | contig 18392 bp, 9 predicted proteins | sample III_Bog_N1_1_FD_198767 | JGI IMG/M metagenome (GOLD analysis project Ga0302271, IMG submission 198767) | Peat permafrost microbial communities from Stordalen Mire near Abisko, Sweden - III_Bog_N1_1 | ecosystem: Environmental > Terrestrial > Soil > Wetlands > Peat | place: Sweden: Abisko...
TCTCTCACTCTCTCAAGAATGATGCTTAGATTTTGTATGAATTCGTTTGGGGATATTCTTTTCGTCAGTTTAAAAAAAAAAAATAATATTGGAATTGAAAACTAATGCTAGATTCTCAACGAGTTCTACCTTTTTGCATAAAGAAAACATCAATAAGATCTCTAAACTCACAAAAAATGAAAAATAAAACACTGCAAACAATTTCATTAATGATAAACTCCAAATTGAATTTTTGGAGCGATATCCTGTTCAATCTAGCCTACGAATTACTCAGATCAAGATATTGTATCTGATTTATCGAGTTTTTCTTTTTTAGCTGGAGTATTTTTCATTTATTATCTCTCAATTGATGATCATAATATTTCTATGGATAGATCTGAACTCTTTTTAAATTCCAACCTTTTTAGAGGAAAATTCTCTTCCAGTTCCTGTATCATCTGAATATCATACCAAACTGTTGAAGTTGTTTTTGCGAAAGATACTTAATTTAACAATATCTTCAAAGATCTCTTAGCTCAGAATTTCAAGTAGTTTAGAATGCTATGAGAAAGATGTTGATCCATAAATAGAAAGTTGTTATTTTATTACCTCGCAAAAGCTTTCAATCCCTCATTGCCACTGCTTGAATTGATATCTTTCTTTCTAATCTGAAGCAATTTCAGTTCTGAATTTCATTCTGTTCTTTTGGAAAAAGAACGCGAGCTCCTGATTGATTCTCTCACATTCTGAATTACAAAAATCAAAGTTTTGAATTTTAACCTACAAAAACAGCTTCACTTTTCTTACAATATTTTGACACACACACACACTGATTTCCTTATTTACTCGCGCTTTTTTCTTTGAGATAATAATTCTTATCTTTTTTATTCAAGGAGCTATTTTTTAATCTTGATATTTAAATATCATTATTTGTATCATCCGAAAAGATTTGACCCTAAAAAAAGATACTAATAAAGAAATTTACCTCCCCAACTACAAGAGGAAGAATATTTTCTTGTTTTTTTTAATTTTCTCTCTCCCAAATCCTCAAAGATTGATAAGCTTAGAATCATAAAAGTATCTAAATCTTGATAACAAAAAAAACATAATTAAAACAAAAATCAAGTTTTAGAAAAAAAAGCATTTTTTGCTCTTTTCTAAATCCTTAGTTCAATCCAACAAAGAATTATTTTTTGCTATTAAAGATTCAAAGTTGAGTTATTAGTTAGATTTGATTTTCATTTTTTTAATCTAATTATAATGTTAAGCAAAGACTGTAATTTCATGTTTTTTCTTAAAGAAATAATTCAATGTTTCACTTTGACATCAGCTATTTTATTAGAACAGACTGTTATTCTTTTATATAACCCTCCCCTCTCCCCTATTTGAGTTTTATATAATAGTTTTTGATTTATCTTAAGGACACCATTATCAAATAAAATAAATCCTTTAAATTAGCTTACTGTTTTAATAAAAAATTGATTTAATGTGATTCAACACTCATTTCCAATCAACAAATTATTATTAATCATTTAAGCTTTTTAATATTCTTCCAATTATAATTTTTTATCTAGCTAAGCTAATCTAATCTCTCATACACTTTAACTTTCTCTTAAACTCCATAGTTTTCACAAAAATAAAAAATAGTTAGCAAAACAAGAATCATCATTTTCAACTCCTTTTTTAGGTTTAATACTCTTATCTCTGTTTTGACTAATCTCCTATTTTGTTAGCCTTGTATTTTTCTACTTTTAGTTTGATTCTCTTTTGTTTTGTTTTAAATATTTATCTAGAAAACCATTGCATTTTAGAAAAATAAAATGATCTCTTTGCAATTACTTATCAATTGTTTCTCCAATTCAAAGAAGAAACACAGAATTTAAAAATAGGAATCATAAAAATCAATCTAAACCACATTTTGGATCTTTTCAAGTGACAGACTATTTCTGAGCAATAATGCGCAGATACGTTTTACTCTGATCCAATAATAATTTGTTGAATAAACGACAGGAGCAGAAGGTTACGTCCTCTTTAGAGGTGGCAGGCAAAGATCTTGAATGTGTTACTCTCATCTTAATTGTGTCGAGACAAACCTAACAATCTAAGAATCCTTCCCTTTTTAAGAGATGTTAAAAATAGCGCTGAAGAACAGAATCCAAAAGAAGACATTCATTAAATTCAGAAATAAGTAAGCCCATACATTTCAACGAAATATCTGAAAAGAAGAAAGGTTAAAAGAGTGGGGGTAATAATATTAAAGAGTTATTCTTCTCTTCTTCTTGAAATTTAATTCCTTTCTTAAAATATGCTACCCATAATTGAGAGACAATTCAAATTAAAATCTTTCCAGTTTAATGCAATCTTTTAATCAATTATGTGTGCTTACAAAAGAAGATTCTGTGATTCTTATGAGTGTTGAAAATAACAAAAGACGATTACAAAAATATTACAAATAACAACGAAGTGATTACAGTATTGAATTCAATCGAAAAAAAGAATAAAAATGTAGTTAAACTAAAAAAATGAGAAAGTGAAAGAATAAGGATGTTTTGTTAAAGCAATAATTAATATTGCAGATTATGCTTATTCTAGAGGAAATTGGATTCTACAAAGGGTGTAAAAAAAGAGTCAGATATTCAGATAAAGGAAGGCTCTATTTACAGGGTAAGTTACTAATGAAAAGGAGGTTACTCTTATTGCTATGTTGATTAGTCTTCACTTATCGATTATTCTTAGGAGTTTAAAGATCCCAAATATCCATTCTTAGAAACAATACTGTACTCGATTAGTTATCGATAAGTTAAATGAATATTGCTAGGAAGTTCATTAAGGTTTTTAATGAGCATCTTGATGAAGGATATTAGATCTTTGCATTGTTGTCGTTTTGCTTTAGATATCAGACAAGATAAAAGGAAGATTTCTTCCATCTTTTCGTTTAAAACTTCACCGATTCGCTTCTTATTTATTAATTATTCGTCATCTCTTGGTAGATGAAACTGCTGCTATTGCTAGAGAAATGATCAATTCTGCTCGATGTAAACATATCAGTAATTTTAGCATATTGTAGACATTTGATTTGAGGAAATGATGTCTAAAGAATTCCACTAGAATTTGTATCTTTGACTTTTGATGGAAATCAAGGAAACAGCTTCTTTTTCAGACTGAATAGTGTTGGTTACAGTTTGTTAGATTCGAAATATTAATTCTCGTTTGCGTGTGTGTAGCTTCATAACCACTCAATTTTGTTAATTATTTATTCACCAGAGAGATAACATTTAAAAATATTTCTTCAATTATTCTATTATTGCCGGGTGCAATTTGAAATGACTGATCATATGAGGGAGTTTACTTTATTCGTTTTGGTTTAGACAATTAATAAATATGTCTTTTGAATGATCGAAGGTTCTTGCTGTTTAGCTCAAAAAGTCATCGAAATCGACATTTTCTAAAATATTCTTTTTTTTGGATAATTTTCAGGAATTTGTTAGCGAATCTGTAATGGCCAAGCAAATAAGGTTGTGCCATTAATGTTGAGATGATGTTAAAAAGTGTAAAGGATTAAACCTTTTTGCTAATCTAATTGATAAAAAGCTATTATTAAATAAACAATCACGAAATGATGATTGGAACTAATATCAAACAAACCGAAAATAAAAACCCACCTTTTTTGACGATTTAATTGGGAGTCTTTTTGTAAATTTTGCATGCTACCAAGCCTAATCTGATGGATGTGACTGGAGAAAGATGAGGTAAGTTTTGAATGCTAGTCTGTTGTCTCATGAAGCTTATCGATAGGGTGATATTAGAAATAATTGAAGGGATTTAAGATACTCTAAAATAACTAAGCACGAATTGACTGGATCTAATAGATGTCTGAATCAATCAGACATGGATACGTTATCGGAAATTTTGTGAGAAACGGAAAACACTGTAGCAACTGATGTTTACCTTTTTAGCAGAAAATTTGAGGGTGGTTAGCATATTTTCTTTTCTTATTCGTTATTATTAAAATGACTACTTGAATAGCCTATTGAACTTTTTTTTTTTCATAAATTTTAGCTCACTTAAGAGGCATTTTCGTTTTTTAGCTCGAAACAGCAAAAATGCATAATAATAGCAACAGATCAAATTAAACAAATAACAAGGGATACATTTTAATTATAAACACACGAATGAATAGTATGAAAGATATTTTATTTCTTTTTTACAACTTCAAGTGAACCAACACAGATTATTTCTCCTTTATTTCTGTAAGACATAAAACCTTTTGTCTTCTCAGACTTTAAACGACTTGGAGTGGCTTCGTTTATTTTTCTTTTCTTCATCCTTAGTTCTAAGTTTCTAGCTAATCTATCCAACTAATTCACTGTATCTTTATATGAGCTGCTATGTTGCTATTTTTGAATTTTCTGCACCTCCACCTTACAAAACAATTTCCTACATGAATTTATTATGCTAAGCTTGTCTCTCCAAGGACTTTGGTTTCTGATATACAACGGGAGAAGGAGATTAAGGAGGGTAACTTGGTATATTTGTTGTTTGTTTGTGATTATCTATTGCGGTAGTTATTAGTTTATTCGATCCTGCACCTCTATTTTTAGCATTTATTTCCTAATTATTCTTCTTTTTTTCGATAATACTATCCTCAGAGCAGTTAAGCAACCCAACAATCTCCGATAATTCTTCATCATTATCTTTAAGCACACTTCTCTAAGAAAGATTATTATTTCCATTCATTTTGAGTTATTATTACTTTGGCAGTGTTTTTTACTGCTAAATATTCCCCGAAAACGAGTCATTTTCTTTTTTCGCTTCCTAAAACGACCAATCGCTCTCTCTACGTGAGTCCTTGCTCATCTATTATTAATAAACTTAGCCTAAGTTCCTGATTGTAGAATCAGAATCTTTCGAGAAATACTATTATTACAACAATTCCATTTATGGATTGTTATTGTTGCCTTCCATCTGAGTCGTCACCTTCTTTGATTACTCTTTTAAGTAGAATTCTAATATTTTTTCAGGATGCTATTAGAAATCAGTTGAAGGATATGCTGTCTGTTGTTGTTTTCCTATCGATTCATTCTAGCAAAATGTCTCAAAGCATGCATTACTATTGTTGTGATTCCCAGAAGCATAATTAGCTAGCCCCCCTGCAAAACTGTTGTTAGTCGCACTATTGCTGTTGTAGTTATTAGTGTTGCTGTTCTGTCGATTTAGAGCTCCAATCATTGTGTTAAGATTTGATACTGTTGGTGTAATTTAACCCTAGAATGATGCTGGTGGCTGAGGAGGTAAGTATATTTATGAAACTTATTCAACAGCATTAAAAGGTTATTGTATCTAAAAATTTCCAGTGTTTTCTGCTTTCTTTGAGTTGCTTCTATTTTCTAAATGTTAAGCGTACGGTTATGCGATTTACCTTTGATTTTACTGCAAATTACCTTAATAAGAATGCAAATCAAACTATTGTGAAATGTACGAAGGACAATTGAATTAAAATGGACCTGTTTGTGATGACTACTATTACTACAACCAAAGAGGTAATTACTGCTAGTTTACGAACTACATCTGTTGCTGCTGCTATTGTGGCTGCTAGATTTATTGAAATAATAGTCTTTCTTAAGTATTTTCAGTTTATTCTTGGATCATCTGCTATTGCTGTTACTACTATTATTACAATAACAAAAGATGGGATTACTGCAGTTATTTAACTTGTGAAGAAAATGGTTTAGAGTTAGCTGAGTCTTAGTCTGCTCCTTTGAAATCTTAAAGCAATTACTTCTTCACCGTTTATCTATGAATATCGCTTTCTGGACATATATTAAGTTGATTTTATTGAGAGATTAACGAAGAATCGATTGGTTCTTGGCTTTAAGGAGATTATGCCATCATCACACGCTACTTGATTTGCAAGTATTATTGAAATTTCTAGCTCAGCTAGCATGAATCTTAGTCGATTTGCTGTTGATCTTGTGATTTTATATTTCCAAGGTGTTTTTGTGGTTAATTGTTGGTATTTTTAGCAGTTAATCTCTTATCTAATTCTAATTTCAACTGCTCTGCTTCTTTCGTGGAGAGTTTGAGTAATAATTCCTTCATCGGCTCAGTTTTATTTAATTAATTCCCTTCGATATCATCCTCATATCGAACATCCTACTAAGTCTCCTTCAGAATTTCCTCTTTTTATCGACTCGATTTCCTTTGTTTCGAGCGAGAATCAGACAAAAGTGGATTGCGACGACTTGTCTAAAAACTCTTATTAACAAGTAGATTACTCAGCTTCAATTCGCTGTCTTAATTGCTGATTTCATCCAAGTGCTTCGTTTAAGAATTTGTCGCTTCTAGTTACTCTAGCAGTGTCCGTTGCTTCCATATTTCTTTTTTAACTTTATCTACAGCAGATGCATTCTATCCTTGCGATTTCAAGCCATTCTCACTCTCGAATAATATGCTTCTGATCTCACTCAACTCAAAATGATTCTCGTCTTTTGGAATATTTCCCTATGCGTTAGATGCTGTGCTAGCTGACACCAATGGGCTGTACTTATGATTATTATTTTCAGAAGTATTTTCATTATTTTGAGTTGTTGTTGTAGTAGTCTAAGTGAGTTTATTCCCAACTGTATCCTTTGTAGTATCAGTAGCTTCATCTAATTATTACTCCTTTTTCGCTCTGTACGGTGATACTGATGATCCACTCTCTCCTCTGTTTTTCAACCTTCCAATAATCTAATTTACCAAACCATCATTCTAAACAAAAAACTCAAAATCTTTTCAACACAAAATTTACTTTAATCCTCTCACCAAGATCATTGATTTCTGATTTGAGTTCTTCTACCATTTTCTTTTTGCCTAGCAACGAAGATGATCCTCTGAATTGCTATTTACTTCCACTCAACTCTTGCTAATTACTTGAAGTACTATGATTTCTCAAATGTTTGCTGTTTCTCATCCCATCCACAAACTTTCCACTTGTCTAAATATCAGAGAGTTTCAATTCACTTCTTCTATTTACTTTATCTCCACTTGTTTCAGTCCCTACACGAGCAGATACTTAGTACTCCTCGTTCTCATCGAAGCCTTCTTTAATTGGGCTCTTCCTCCTGAGTGATTTCGATGAAGGAATTCGTTGACTCAATCGTAAACTTTTTGATTTCAACTGGAAAAAATCATGATAACGTTTTAATAATTTCTGAAATCTAAAATCCCAAATAATGATAGCCTACATTCTGCTGTGATTCTTCAAGCACCCTAATCGATTCAGATAAATCCTTGCGAAGGTTCCTGTGGTCTTTATATGCATCTTTGGATGTTTTCCTTATTCTTTCTAACTTTCCTTCATATGCTTCCTGCATTTTTACGAATTGTTCATGTAACTCTCTTTTTTCTTTTGCTTCCGCTGTCAGCTAGTGGAGAATACCCTCAATTTTGCGTTTATCTTCTGAGCAGAGATCAGATAACTTAGCTTTGTGTCTGCCTCGCTATTCATTCTGGGGACTCTTTGAATGTTTCTGAACAGATTTCAGATCATCAAAGAATGATACCTAAACAAGTTCAAAGAGAAGAAATCAGTTGAGATTCATAATAAAAGCCATCTAATTGTCTCACATGCTTTGATGCAAGATCATCGCTTTCTTTGCCTTCAACTGAATGGAAACTTGGAGTATCCCTCCGAGAGGAAGCCTCTGAGTGAGTCTTATGTTTCGAAGGGATATTGGGGTTGAAATAACCAGAGGCTACTTGAAGAACAGTGTTCCTATTCATCGAAGGAAAAGAACGACTTAAAAGCGGAAGAAAAATACAGCAAGATTATTCAAATTTTCGCCAAATCTTAAGATTCAAATAATAATTAATAATTGTTTTTGTCGAACTTTTTATCATAAACGCTCTTCGTTTTCTGGTTCGTCTTTTCACAAATTAAGAGTTATTTTCTGGTCATCAAACAGCAATAATTTGCCCTTTCTTTCAAATTTTCTTTAAATTTCACTACCTAAACTTCAATTATGGTGGAGACTTTTAGCATTATGCAAGATTGTACATATTAAAAAGTTAAAACAATTATAAAATGTAAAACTTTGTAGTTCAAACTGAATTGCGTTATTCCATTCTTTTTGTTTTATCATAACTTCTATTTAGGAAGTATTTTCTCAAGAACTTAAAAGTGATCAAAAGCTATCGTTTCTTTGGTTTATAGAAGGTCAGAAAGAAGATAGAATTTTGCAGTAGCTGCATCATCAGCTGCAATAGGTTAAGCTCCTTCAGGAACATTCACAAGGTAGAATATTGAGACTATGTGTTCTCTAGGATCTCTGTCAGGTTCTCCTCTTACATCAAGTAATCTGCAATTATTACCTTCTAGACTAGTTTCTTCTTTGAGCTCTCGCAAGCATCCATCTTAAGGAGATTCATTGTAATCTAAATATCCTCCAGGAAATGCAAATCTACCCTTAAACGGTTCATTCTTTCTGGTTATCATTAGAATTTCCAAGCCTTAGCCGAGCTTTGATGGTCGTGCTACTACTGCATCGACTGCTATTGATGGGACAAGATAATTGCCTTTTTTGGGAGGATATTTCCTTCCATATTTATCAAGAGAAGAAAGAGTCGGTTCTGTTGAAGAGGCTGATGAAGAAGTGAAGTTTTTAAGAGGAATAGATCCGTAGAGAGGTTGAGTTGAGATTTGTGAAGATGGCAGAAGATGTTTGCTGATATTTCGAGAGAAAAAAGAAGTAGAAGAAAGAGAAGAACCTGATATTTTCATGAGTGAAGAAATCATCTTTTTTTATAAAATAATAGCAATAATATCAATAAATAAATGTTAGTATCAGCAGAGTGGAGAGGATTTAATTAGAGAAAGAATGTAAAGGGGATGAAAATTATTAAGAATAACAAATAAAATCACAAATTGTATGTTCGAAAAAAACACACAATCCTTTTTGAGAAATCAAGAGTTAATAAAATGAGCAGGTCAATATTCTTTTATGTTATCATATTTTTTTTTTGTTTTAATGAAAAAAATAGAAAGAAGTATGTAGATTACATGCTAATAAACTTGGGAGAGTTTGTTTAGATTTTGAATAAGAAATAATATATCTAATAAGTAAACGTTTTTGCGAATCAACCAACGCTGGTCGTTGTTGCTCCTTATTAATTAAAAGGAATTCATTAGCTCCTTTGAATATGTGCTTTTGTTACAATATTTATCTTGTCTGGAGATTATTAGCAGTTTATCTGAAAGAATTCAAGAGATTTCTACTACTTAACGAAAAACACATGACAGAGAATGCATAAGATGAAATCAGCGATTACGCCAGCTCAGCTGAGTAACGATATGCGATTCTAGAAGGAGTTATTCTCCAAAATAAGAAGAAGAAACTGAGCATGCCGTAACTAAACAATCCGTTATTAGGACAAGATCAAGAATAAGAGCGAGTAGGATATCTACAGCATGCGTCTTGGGTAGATTTATTTAAGTTTGTATTGCTTTTTGTATGACCTATTACACCTTCCAATCAGTTTAAATCCCCTAAATGTTACTAAAATTCTTTTGAAATATCCAGTTACAAGGTTAGATTCGTGATCTTCTCGAAACTGGTGCTAAAAAAAGAACTCCAAGCTTCAATAGTAGTCATGCTAACTAGTATTATCAATACAGTTAATATGTTGAAGGAGGAAGTGAGATAACCCCGATAGATGAGTAATCCAGAGAAAGCAGTGTAGAAGTTACAAGTAGAACGAATCTATCAGAGAATCTACCTCAACAAGAAGTAAAGAAAGTTAGAAAATCTTAAAAAAAATGGTTTCATTTATTTCAAGACTGAAAAACAAAAAGTAAAAATAGAACTAATTGTGTTTTTGTTTGCCACCGCAAGGAGATAAAAGGAATCGAATTCATAGGATAGCAGTTTAACAGACAAGGATCAAAGAAAAGAAATGAGAAACATCTCGAACCAGCAATGACAAGTTACGAACTTGTGCTTGATGTTAAGTTCAATAAGAAAAAAATATCTCAAACATAACAGCCATAAAGTAACTTAGTCTCTGCTGAAGAAACAACTCACGATAAGAATAATAATTAAGGCTAAAATATTAGTAAAACTACCACTAACACTAACACAAACACGAACACAAGAGTGATTGATAAGACCAGCTTGGATTTTATTTTTATCAAAAAATAACCAAGCTTAGGATTGCTTAAGAATGCTAGAAATTCACCTAAATAAGTTCAAATCGTTCATACAAGCTAACCAGATACCTTAGCTGAAGAAGGCAAAGGTCAAACAGTATTTAAGGATAAAAGTAGCATCGATAACAGTGAAAATTAAGATCTCAATGTTAAATCTAAACGAAGCACATCAGATAGGGATATTATTCCTTTAACTCCTAACATGAAGATATCCTAATAGTAAACGCCTTTAGCATAATCAGCAACAGCAGCAGCATAAGAGACTGTAAAAACAAATTAAACGTCTTCGGTTGTCAAACATATTCAAGCACCAGAATCTTCAAACATTCCAGAAGATAATAAAACCACTATTTCCAAGACGCCAACTCTGAAATCTTGTATGAAAACGAATAATCATCAGTAATAGCAACTCAAGCTCTAAATATCTTAATGTGCAGTTACTGATCAAGATCAAATTATCGAAGGAATCACAAAACCCTCAAAAATATTTTAGAAAAAAATAGAAAATTAAATATCAAATTTAGAAGAATCTTCTGTTACTTCTAATCCTTCATCTAAAGGTATATCCATCGCTAGACCATGTAGCCCTGGAAGTAGTATTCTCTCCTTGCGAGGTGACAGCATACATAGCAAATAAGTTTCTTAATAGCCAGCTAGAAGTTAAAGTTTTTTGAAAACAAACTTTGGGCATTTGAAAGTTATATCTCCAAAAGGATTTTGTTCTCCTAATCCATAATAGTTAATCAATCCACTGCCAAAGAATATATCACCGTTAACGACAATCACAAATTAGCCGAATGGTTACATTGCTCCGTTTAATAACTTCCTGGCTTAGAGGATGACTAAAAATATGAATGCTGCTTTGTCGAAAAAGCAATAGATTTCAAAACAGAAATATGCCAAATCTGATGAGGAAGATGAGAATTCTGGTGTGTCTCCACCAAGTGAAGTTGCTAGCATTGCTTATGGTAATTTTGGTATGGTAGCTAGCAATAATCAAAGAAGGATAAGTAACTTTTAATCATCTGCAGGAGGTAATAAATCAGAAGAAGATTGTGAGAGTAAAAATACTGCAAAAAGACCATCAAGTTTACCTAAACCTAGTTAAGAAAGCCTTGTTTAGAGTGCATTGCTGAGATAACAGATTTTTAGATAACCTGATGCTTCACCTCATTTTGCAGATGCCAATAAACGACCACCATCTTCTGAAAATTAAGTTACTTTTGCAGTTTAACCTGAAGAAGAAAAGGGAACTCCATAGCAACGTCAGAATAATAAATCACCTATGGTCACAAACCAACCAATATCAGCAATCATTCCTTAGCAAAATCTCGAAAAAACTATAATTAAAGAATCTTTACAAAGGAAAGCTCTTCAAAGGGATAATAATACCACAGCCACAATCAAAAGTACCACTTCTTCAAATAATCGAATTCATCATAATTCTCAGTAATTTTATAAATCACCTCCAACACCAAAGATGTTTAGTCTAATCTAAGACTGCGAGCATGCCTTGCTTTTGTCTCTTTCTTCGCAAATCAAAGGCACGCACACTTGTTCGGAGACTACGCTGTCAACTTCAGCTTGTGGTGGTGGCAGATAGGCTAAATCATTTTTATTCTAGACAGATATTGCAGAAAGGAACAGAGAATGGCTAACTTAACGAAGACAATAGGGATCTTCAGCTAAAAAACATAATTCAAATTTGTCCCATGAAAATATCTTCTAGAATCCCACTAATACTGCTACTGCTGTTAATTCGGCTACTCCTAATTAACAAACGGAGGCCTACTCAAATTATTTCAGTCCAGTTAATAAGAACATTAGTTTGATAGCTAACTAGCAAGCAATCAGATAATAGAATGCAAATTTTGATAGAGCAAACCTCCCGAAAAGCCCTGCTTCTTATATTTTCTAGCTCTCGAAATAAAAAATTAATGAATAAAAATGAGGACAATTAATGGGATAAAAGACCCCAAAATAGATGGTTTTACCCTCCTTCATATGGATAAATTAAAAACAATGATTTTTCCATTCTGAAATCGTAATAATTTAATAGATTTGTTTTGGCAATTTATTACATCAGACATTAAAGCAAATACAAAAGAGCTTCAAAAGAAAGGGAGTTTAAGTAATGGAAAATATTTTTATGGCTATTTTGCTTGAAGTGGCATTATTAAAGATATTAAGAACAAGACATTTAAAGAAAGCTAAATTAAGTGTGAGGGAAAAGGGTTCATAATAAAAAGCACTGGAGGTTAAAATAAAAACAAAACAAACATTCTCCCCCAAAATTGTATCAAAAAGTACATTAATAACCAAAGATGTTAGTTCTATTAGAAACTCCTGCTGGATTTGCATTGTATCAATGCAGCAACGAAAAAAAGCTGAATAAAGTTGACGACTTGTATGCTTACCTATCCGATGAAACTCAAGCTCAGAAATTGTAAAATAAAAGCACACATTTTTAGGAATTTATTGAAAGAGTTGATTGAAGTGTGGAGTGCTAATGTGCTATTTGTTGTTTAGATTTAGCCTTCTCGCTTTCTCGAAGTTTGAAGACACTCACGATGCTCTTGCTGCTACTTCTAAGCTAATCAAAGGAAAGATTCCTAAGAAATTGAAGAAGTTCCTCAAGAAGAACGTGATTTCCTAGGAAATTCAAGAAACACTTGCAAGTAGACTTATTGAAAAAAATATGTTGAAACAGTGAATAAAATTGATTGTTTTTTTTGATGAAAAGTTGCTGACAAGAAACTTGGCAAGGCTATCACTGATAAGCTTGGAATCGAATGCAGTAACTACAATGTGGACTTATTCAAGGGATTGAGATTGTAACTCTGCAATATGGTCGCTGGACTCACTGAGAAAGAACTCTCTCAAATGACTCTCGGTCTTGCACATGGACTTTCCAGATATAAACTCAAGTTCTCAGCTGAGAAAGTCGATACTATGATTATTCAAGCTGTTTCTCTGCTCGATGACCTAAACAGTGAAGTCAACAACTACATGATGAGACTTCGCGAGTGGTACGGCTGGCATTTCCCCGAAATGGGAAAGATCGTCACTGATTCGTTAGTCTTCACAAAGGTTGTCAGCGCTATCGGTATGAGACACAAGAGCTCTGCGACTGATTTATCTGGAATCATTCCTGAAGATATCGAGAAGGAAGTGAAACAAGCTGCTGAGATCTCCATGGGAACGGATATTTCCGAGGAAGATGAGAAATTCATTCTGGAATTGGCTTAATAGATTGTTGATCTCTCTGATTACAGAGAAGAGCTGCAGAATTATCTTAAGAGCAGAATGTAGACTATTGCACCTAATCTCTGCGCTATGGTTGGCGAATTAGTTGGTGCTAGACTCATTTCGCATGCTGGTTCACTTGTCAGTCTTGCTAAATACCCCGCTTCGACTGTGTAGATTCTCGGAGCTGAGAAAGCACTTTTCAAGGCAATCAAGACTAAGAAAAACACACCTAAATATGGTCTCATCTATCAAGCTTCGATTGTGGGTCAAGCTGCCACCAAGCTTAAGGGTAAGATATTTACCTTTTTTAAAGAAATTTGTATGATTTTGTATTAACAATAATTATTTTTGTTTAGGTAAAATTTCCCGTACTCTTGCTGCCAAATGTGCTTTATGCATCAGATGCGATGCTCTCGGAGAATCTGAAGACGCTCAAATTGGTGCTGAATCTAAACAATATGTTGAAAAAAGACTTGAATTCCTCAATCAAAATGAGCAAGGTGGATTTGTTGCCAAGCCTCAAAAGAAAGCTGCTTCTCACTCTGAAAATACTGGATCTTACAATTCTGGAGCAGATTTCGCAGCCAAGTTCAAGAAAAGTGAAACCATCGGAGGAAGGTAAAAAAATCAATAGAATTGCATTTAGTTTTATCAAAAATAATAAAAAACTCTCTATTATCAGCAAAATAACTTATCATTTATGCTTTTTTAATTCAACAATCAGTGCTGAAGAACCTGCAAAGAAGAAGAAAGTCAAGAGCGAATGAGATCATTTCAGCATACCTTAATATAAATATTCAATGTCTCTTTTTCTCAAACATTCTTGTTGCTGTTGTTATTGAAATTTCTGCTATTTCCCACCCAAAAAGCTTATTTTTACAGTCTCTTAGATTAAGAAAACATAAATTTTACACCCCAAGTTGGTTGGTTGGTTTATCACTCACACCAAATATTTTGTTTTTATCATTATCGGGGCAGAATAACTCACTACCTTCACTGAAACTATTACAACTCTGAAAAATCCAATAATATATTATACAAAACTAACAGAGAGAGATAGGATTATCTGCTATCACTTTGTTTAAAGTCAAAATTACTAAACCTATCTCATATTATTAGGGGAATAATAAGAAACTAACTAGAATTACAAACGTACAAGAACTTATTTGAGCTACTCTAAAAAGATACATTTTTATAACTTAGTTTTATCAATACAACGGTTTTGTATTATTAACATTTTGAAAATCTTAAAGGATCAAGTAAATATCATCTCATGCACTAAAAAATATTCCAAACTTAAGCTTCTCCAATCTAAACAAGCACTTGAAGTATCACAAATTTTGCTTTGGCTAGAATCTGAATTAAAAAGCAAATCGTAACCGAAATAAATCTAAATGTAATAATTCAATAAGATTATGTTTATATTTTCTTTTTCTTTCTTGAAGTTAGTGATATGTATGCATTTTAATGTTTGAGCAGTTCATCTGCTTTCCATTTGAAAAGTTGTTCAGATGATCCAAATTAAGAAACCCTCACAAATGGAAATGTGGAAATATTGCAAAACCACAATGTCCTTTTCTTGTTTGTTAGTCTTGTAGCTTAACCTTCGAATTACTCTCTTGAGAATAAATAATTACAAATGATCTGCTTTTTTGCTTTTGTCTCCCCAAAAAAAACTACATAAAAACACAAAGTGTCAAAAGTCTGATTTTTTTGTTAACTCAAGCTAGTATTTGAAGTTTTATAGCTAATTTTATTAAAATTCGTTAAGGCGTTGATTGCTGATCATTCTCATTCTAAATCATCATCCTTTCTATCAGCATTTCTTCGCTTTGTTTCTTTGGGTTTAGATCAGAATAAGACTAAATCAGAATGAGGATTTTTAAAACCTAATCAGTTTTAATTTTTAATCCTTTTCCTTTGATTTCTTTTGTTGGGGGGTGCTTCTAGAAAAAACAAAACCTCCAATCCAAACAAAACATCTATCTATCTCTTCTTTTCAGTGCACAATTCTAATAATAACGTTTGGGAAAAATAATTTATGTTTTATTTTTTTTGAAGTGAAGGGAGATATTCAAAATTTTCAGAGCAGTCAGACAAACAGATCAAGAACACATTTTACATTGACACGTCCAATATTCCATGAGTTAATTTGAAAACTCTTTAAGAGAGCTCACTGGAGCTGTTCAACACTAGCAGGGTTCTTTTGGTGTTCCTGATGCTTCATAGTTCAGTATTTTGTAGTTTAGATTCAGATGATCAAATCCAGCAACCTAACTGATTTGTCGTTGATATTTTTTTAGGGACCAAGAGAATCTACAGCGCAATCACACCAAACAGTGCCAACAGCGATAATTCAACTGCATACACAGGCAGCCAATTCAACAGTAAGGAAATAATACCTTCACAGAATTTAGTTATGAGAAACAAAAAGAACAAGAACAAAAGAGGAATTTTTACAATCAATGCATCAAATTTAACGTATTATCTTTCTTATTTGTGTTCATCTTTTTTATTTTATCAGTGTAGCTTCAGCAATAGCATTTGCAGTCAATTTATCAGCAAGATCAGTAGACAATTCTTGGTGATTCTCTCCCTCATTTTAACCAAGGATCGTTTATTGTTACAGACGCAGTTGCAGCAGTGAATAATGCAATAACCTAACTGCAACATCAGCAAAATATTCAATAGCCTAAGATAATTCCATAACATCAGCAGCTACACCATCCCCACATGAACAATCAGTTTTAATCTTCTAAGTAGCTAGCAACTCGTGCTCGTGTGATTTCTGCACATCAGCTAAACTCAAACAATTATGGAAAAAAAGCAGAAAAAGGAGGGTATCTTCTAAATTCAGGTTTCTCAAGAGCACATTGTCAAACAGAGGATTCACTCTAAATCGAAGATGAAATACCTCCAAACGCATCTAATGTCTGTGAGGAAGAACTAGAAAGTCAGCAAGAGCAGGAATAACAATAGGATTCATTCATACTCTACAATCTCCACAATGCTAATTAACCCAAACAAATGTTCGTCATCGAAGAGTAAGATCAAAGAGACGAAGAAAACAACATCAAACCATAGGATGGGTCTTAAATTAGTGGTTTCCTTAACAGCCATTTGAGTATGTCCTAGCATTAATAGTATCAGCCATCGTATTACAACAGCACCAGCAATATTAATAATTCCTATTGGCAGAACAGCACCTTAGCAAGGCAACAAGAAGAGACTATGTAGAAATAGTTTGAGAATTGCAAGCTAGCATAAGAGAGTTATCATGAATCAGTCAGCAGCCATAGGTTGGATGCATATCCAGACAATCAATCGGAGATCTTTTTGTAGCCTAAATAAACTTTCTTCAATGATGGTAAGAACAGGAATTTATTACAATTAAGCAGATTTTTAATAAACAATATTTGTATTTCGCTTAGAGAATGCTTACCCGGAAGAAGTCTACATGAGACAGCAACTGATGAGTTTAAACAAAATGTCAGCAGCATCGCAAGTTTAAACCAATAAGAATCCCGTTTTGATGAGATAAAAAGAAAGAAGCTTAACTTATACTGGGGCTAGTACCATAAGATCGCAAGCATAACTCGCATCCCCTCTGGTAATCAAACTCATATACACACATGCATTCAGATTATCCCCAAGAGCAATCCCGAAATACATTTGCAATCCCTTAAAATATCTAAATAATTTTGTATTTTTTTGCAGAAAAACAATTGGAATATTGAAGGAAGCATTCAAAACAGAGAAAACGAGTTCCAGTAGCCCATACAAGATGAGGAGCAGATGATAGTAATGGAATGCACCAATAGTGAAAAGAAACAGCCGAGTAAGTTGAGTATCCCTATTAACCATCAGCACACAAAGACTTTCTCGACTAATTAGAATATGCATACTAATAAACTAACTTTGAATTCTCAACGTACAACTAAAAATACCAATAACACTATCGCAGCTACAAGATTAAACACCATAGCTATGTCTACAGCTGCAACTGGGATTACACCAATAACTTCTAGAGTCGGTAGGATGACTCCAGGATAGTTGAAGTTGCAGAGAGAATTCGACGGCGCTGTTGCAAAAAGTAAAAAAACCAAATGTTATCTTGATATTCTGAAGAAACATCTAAGGACTGATTAGACATTCTAATAAGGATTCCAAGAGGCTCAGAGGATTGCTGCGAAGGCGGGAGTTAATTAGAATGCGTAGTGCAATTAGGATACTACTAATACTAGCTGCAATAGTAATTCAAAACCACTTCACAAGAATGCTAGTCCAACGAAGAGACTTTCTAATATTTATAAGACCGTTGGTGGAAAGACTGGGGATATTTCTGCTGCTAGGGATGCGGGAGATCATGGTGATGGGCATTCTTAGCTTGGAAATAAGAGTTGTACGGATAATTATATTGAGAAAGATATTTCTAGATAATCGATTAAGTAGAAAAAAACGATTGAAAAACCAAGAGTGTAGTAGGCTCCACTTTAAAATAAACTACATAATCTTCTTTAGAGTACGAAAGCACCGCTTTATCCACTTTAAAGATACAGTAAAAAGGAAGGATTTGAGAAATGAAAGCAAGGGAGGGAAGGGAGTTTTTGGGATATTAGATTAGGGCTAAGATTGTTATTGGTTTATTTTAATATTTTTTTATGTTTACCCAACAAAGATAAGACACCTACAGATACTTTGAAGAACGTTATCAAATCTGAAAGAGTAGGATAAGAGGAGTAGATTAAGACTTTAAGCTTGGTTACCTAGGCGAATATTATGAAATAAGCTTAGAAATTTAAGGAAAATAATAAAAATATCAGTGTTTATCCATAAGCTTCTTTGTTTGATGAGATAAACTCGAATAACTTTAAGTATGAGGCAGAAATCGGTAAAGGCTCTTATGCGACAGTGAAGCTTGCGATTGAGAGGCAAAGTCAAATTAGATATGCACTTAAGATTTATCCGAGGTTTGTGT
>Ga0302271_10002096_pt1 | contig 18390 bp, 36 predicted proteins | sample III_Bog_N1_1_FD_198767 | JGI IMG/M metagenome (GOLD analysis project Ga0302271, IMG submission 198767) | Peat permafrost microbial communities from Stordalen Mire near Abisko, Sweden - III_Bog_N1_1 | ecosystem: Environmental > Terrestrial > Soil > Wetlands > Peat | place: Sweden: Abisko...
GGCCTTTTTTTCCTAGCGCTGACCTAGAAGCATCACCACCAGGAAAGTGATATTCTATAAAAACATTTGTTTGAGGAATACAATAATCAGGTTGAATGTAAACCACATTATCTCCAATATTATATAAATTTTTTCCTACAACGATGTCATATTGAAGAGATTCTCCATCTCCTGTTTTAACTCTAACAACTTCAATTCTTTCAGCTTCAATACCATTTTTATAAATAGGTATTATTTTTTCAATTTCACAAATGCTTACTGAGTTCATAATTTTAATATTTTTTTTAATTTGATACTCTAAAGATAAATAAAATTTTAATACAAACCAAATTTATTTAGATAAAAATGTAAATTTATTATATTTAAAACAAATAACTAATAAAAACTACAAAAATGTATAAACCAAAAGAATTTGCAAAACTTCTTAATATAACAGTACAAACATTAAGAAATTGGGAAAAGAAAAATAAGCTAAATCCAATTATTTTACCTTCAGGTCAAAAAAGATATACTGAACAACAATTAAAAAAAATTATGAGTTAATGAGTGAGCAATTATATGAAAGAATTTGCCCAATTTGTGGAGATCTTATAAAATACACAAACTATAATGCACATTATATGGCCAATAGAATAAAAGCTAAATGTAAAAAATGCAGAAATTTAGAGAGAAGTAAACTAAAAAAAAATAAATCATATATAGAACAATATGGAGTAGAAAAAGCTAAAGTTTTAATAGAAAAGAATAGAGTAGGTCATATAGGGCAAAAGCCAACTCGAAAAAGTTTAGAAAACCTTAAAAGAATATGGGAGCAAAACAAAGGAGTTCCTAGAGCAAAAGAAGTAAGAGAAAAATTATCTTTAGCTAATACTGGCAAAGTTTGTTCAGCTGAAACAAAAAAAAAAAAATTAGTAAATCATTAACTGGAAGAAAAGGAAAAACAAGATCACTAGCTACAAGACAAAAGTTATCTATTTGCAAAAAAGGAAGAAAGTTGTCGGTTGAAACAAAAAACAAAATAAGAGAAGCTAGAAAGTTGCAAATAATGAAACCTGTTTCTTTGGAAACAAGAAAAAAAATGAGAAATATAGCTATAAAAAGAGTTGAAGAAAGCCTCAAAGAAGGCTCTCAATTAACTCCTTTTTTTAATTCTAAAGGATGTGATGTTTTTGATGAAATTTCTAAAAAAAATAATATTTTTATACAACATGCAAAAAACGGAGGAGAATATTATATAAAGGAGTTAGTTTATTGGGTAGATGGATATGATAAACAAAACAATGTAGTATACGAATATGATGAAAAATATCATTTTACAAAAAAACAAAAAGAAAAAGATGAAAGAAGACAAAAAGAAATTGAAGAATATTTAGGGTGTACTTTTGTTAGAATAAAAGATTGTTAATCCAAATTTTAAAAGATTTTTATTTCCTCAATATTTAATCCAATAAAATTTGTTTTATTTTCATTAATAAAATTATAACTATCATGAAAGTGACCATAATACCAACTCTTAATGTTATTGTTTTCTTTCAAAACGTCATAAATATATGTTAAACCTCCTCTTTCTTTGTTACATTCAGGAATTAAATTCATATCTTTACTTATCCAATCGTAAATAGATTCTTTAGTAAAAGGCTCGCAAAAATTAGGTGCAGAATGAGTAAAAACAATATCAATTTCAAAAAAAGATTTTATTTTTTCTTCATCAACATTAATAATTTCATCAGCCCAATAAGTTTTATTTAAAACACGATGATTTCCTTTTCTATCAACTGATATTGCTCCACCAATTCCAAGTATGTTAAAATGATTTACATTTACAACTGTATAATCAGGAATAAGTATAACATTTCCATATTCTTTAATATCTTTAAAATAAGAAGGATCATCATGATTTCCTCTTATTGCTATAATATGATTATTCTTTTTTTCTAAAATTTTACTTAACTTTCCTAATTCTACATTATAGTAATTTGGCTTACAAAAACCCACTCCAAAATCTCCACAAACAAAGATAATAGAATTTTCAAACTTATAACGTTCTTTTATAAGAAACCCAAGTTTTGAAAACTCTCCGTGAATATCTCCACAGAAAAATATATTATCTTTGTTGAAAATCATTAATTTTTATTTTAAAATGTTTTTTCTTTTCTTTATTTTTTTTTCAATAGGTTTCATTTTCTTTTTAAACTCACTATTGAAGTTTTTTAAATTTCCTTTAACCGCTTCATAGACAAATTCTTCAGCCACAAATTTTCCATAAGGAGTGTCTATATTTTTTGCAACTCCTATAGGTAGAAAAACTTCAATATCTAAAATTAAAATTTTAACACCTATATTATTATCAAATGAATTAGTTACATAAACATCACTTATTAAGTTGATTTCTGTACTTTCAAAACTTTTTTGTATTGTTTCTACTGCGAGATAAACTACTTTATCTATTTTTTCACCTATTGTTTCCATTTTTATTTTTTGTCATTTAATTCAACAACATCGTAAGATAAAGAGAAATTTAATTCATTGATAGATTGAGTTTTACAATCAAGTATTTCTTCAACTTTTAAATTTTTAAAACTATATCCTGGCAAACATTCTAAAGTTGTCCATTCTTGTGTTTTTGGCTTTTCTTTTGAATTACAAAATTCACACCATTCTTTAAAATATTGATAAAGTCTTGTTTCTTTATCCATTGGAGAAAAAGTTATTTTGGTTTTATTCATCCTTTATTTTTTTTACTTTTTCTGGAATTTCTAAAATAACTAAAAAATCTCCATAATAACATAATGTTGAGTTATCACCCCGAAGCTGTTTGGCATGTTATACTTACAACTTTATAACCTTTTTTTAAATATTTTTCTAATTCTTCTATTAAAATTGTTCCAGAATGAGTTTTACTTTTTACAATAATTACTTTTTGCATTATTTTAAACTAATTTACATACTAACTCAGTTACTTTTTTTGCGATAAAATCGCTATTATTTGGGTCGCCTATAATGTTTGCAAAAAAGATGTTATTATCACAAAGAATCTTTTTAAATTTATTATCTAAATTTTTTGCTTCTAATTCAGTTTGATATCTTCCTTCTTGTTGAAACTTTGCTTTTTCATTTCTATTAAGAAAAAAATTAAGATTATTAAAGTCTTTAAAATCATTAACAATTTCTGCTTTTAAATCTTTCTCTTCTTCTTGAATATAAAAAAGAGAACTTATTAAAGGAGCATCTGTTACTATAACATCAACTTTTTTATCTAAAACAAGTAATCTTCTTTTTTGTTCTTTGTAAATTCTTTCTTGATCTTTTAACTTTTCTAAATCACCTTCCCAAACTAATTCTTTTGCATATTCTCTAGTCATTTCGCAATTAACTCCTTGAAGTTTTAAATAAGTAAATATTTTTGCACAATAAATACTTTTCCCAACTCCAGGGCCACCTAATAAATTTACAACAATTGTTTGTTTGTTCATTTAATTAAAAATTAAGAAATTCTTTTGTATTACCAGCTAAATTTAACTCTTCCAATTCTTTTTCTGTAACCCATTTAAATTCTGAATGTTCAGGAGATAAAGTTACTTGTTTATCTTCTTTTGTAGTTTTTAAATAAATATCTACGTCTCTTCCATTTATAGATGAAGAAGTTTTAATCCAATCAAGTTCGTCAGAATTTAAAACAATTCCTGTTTCTTCTTTAACTTCTCTAATTACAGCAGCCATTAAAGTTTCGCAATTTTCAATTTTACCTCCTGGTAATCCCCAACCAAATGGAGAAAAACTACGTGATAATAGCAAAATTCTATCTTGAGAATCTTTTATTACACAAACTACAGCACCTCTCATAATATTATTTTTTTCCAGTATGTCCAAATCCGCCTTCTCCACGTTCAGTTTCAAGTAAATTATCAACTTCAAATAACAAAGCTTTTTCATATTTGTTAATTACCATTTGACAAATGCGATCTCCATTGTTTATTTTAAAATCTTCGTTTGAAAGATTTATAAGAATTACACCGATTTCGCCTCTGTAGTCACAATTATGAACACAAATATTGTTTGCGAAAAAATTATGATTTTTTTCTACTGTTAAGTGATAAATAGGTTCACTTTCTACTTTTTGGATTTTTTTTATTTTATTAAATTTCATTTTTTATCGAATTTGTTAAATTTATTAAATAATTTTGATTTTTCATGTTTTTGTTCCAATCACTTTCCCATATTTTTATTACTCTATAACCTGCAGCTATTAACAAACTTTCTCTGTAGTTGTCAAACTCCCAGATTTCTTTTGCCGTTTTTAAAAGTTTTGAGTGATTATAGTTTTCACTATAAATAGAAGGGTTGCAATGCCAATAATCTCCATAACATTCTATTATTGTTTTTTCGTTAATTAAAAAATCGCAAAAAATTTTTTTGTTTTCTAGTTTTAAATAAAATTCTTCTTCAATTTTATAATTTTCTTTTTTTAAAAACAAAAACACTTCTTTACTTAATTTACTCTTTCTTTTTTCTACACCTTTTGCTGCACATTTATCCGAACAATATTTTTGTTTTAAATATTTTGCTTTCGAAAACTCTTTTTTACAAGTTGGGCATTTTAATTTATCATTTCTATAATCATTATAACAAAAAATAGAGCAGTAATTACTACTTTTTACTCTATAAGGATGAACTGTGTATTCTTTTTTGCAATTTAAACATTCTTTTTTTATTAAATTTGAAACTTGGTTTGTTTGAAAAACAATTTCTGGATTTTTTTTTCTAAATTCCCAATAACACTTTTTACAACAGTATTCAGCATTTTTTGCACCATAGTTTTCAAAAACACTTTCACAGTTTCTACAAACCACTCTTCTGTCTTTTTTTCTTGCTATTCCACTACATTGTTTTGAGCAATATAATCTTTTTTGATAACTTGCGCTTTCAAATTCTTTTTTACAAACTAAACATTCTTTTTTTTTCCATTATAATCTTTTTCTAATTAAATACAACATAGAAGAAGATTATGGCGGAAATAGTTTTAAATTTCTAAAATTTCATCATCTAAAGATAAATCCTCTGCTTTAACCCATCCTCTTTTTGTAAAAACAGGTTTTTCTTTTGGAATTTTAATAGAATTAGCTTTTGTTGTTATTTCTAAAAGCTCTAACCCCTCAACAATCCACATGTCGGAAACAACATCCTCTTCTAAACAAAAATTTTCTTCATCAAAAGATAAAATTGTTTTTTTACTCTCAATATCAAAAAGCTCTTTTGCAGTAATTTCTGAACCTAAAGTTTTTATTTTAGTATCACCAGTTACACAATCTATGGTTCCAGGAGTGTTTAAAACAGTAATTCCTGATTTTAAAGCTAATCCGCTACGAGGACGAATTTGAGCTTCGTATCCTTCAGGAAGTTCAATATATAGTCCTGTTGGAATTAAATAACGAGTTCCTGGTTTTAAAACAATTTCTTCGTTTACAAAAGCACGTAAATCCATTCCAGCTGAATGTTCTGTTGCATATGACGGCAAAGGATTGTTTGATTTATTTACAATTTTAATTTTCATTTTATATATTTTAATTTATTTGTTTGTTTTTAATATAAGAAAAAAATAGAAATATTAAAGAAAATAAATGATTTATTTTCGTGACTTTATGCTATCTAAAATCTTCAAAGATTCGAAAAGACCAATTTCTAAAGCTTCCTCATATGTAAGTTGCGATTCACTTTCTCCAATTTCATCAAAGATATCAAAAGTAACTCTTCTTTCAGGATCTATATCATAACCGTGATAAAAAAAACGTCCTAAACTACATTCAATACCTAAAAACCAACTATGTTCATTTCTAAGCCATTGTTGAAGTTCACATAACCAAAAATAATATCTTAACGGTTCTTTTGAATTAAAATCCCATTCTTTAAGAAAATATCCTTCAAAATCATTTTTTTTTGCTAAAGCAATAAGTTTTTTTTTCATTTTAAATCAAGTTTAAGCATTCTATAAGAGCAAGTTCTAAAGCAGCTTCGTAATTTTCAAAGAAACAATCATCTTCTATTTCTTTTAAAACAGTACCATTTAGTTTTGTGAAAATATATCCCCAACCACTAGCATTAACATAAATTTCGATATGAATTTGAAAATTATCTCTTAACCATTTTTGCAATTCACTTTGTGTTGGAGCGTAAACTTCTTCGTTAACAAGATTAGTTAAATCATAACAAGAAGATATAGTTAGTTCTTCGTCTTGGTAAGTCATAATGCAATAATGATTATAACCTTTTGTTTTTGCTAATTTTGCAGTTTCATAATTAATAATAGTTGCCATTCGTTTTTTTTAATAAAGGTTTTCTGAAATTAAAATAGAATCATCTTCGCTTTCGCTTGCTGTATATCCAAATTGAATTTGATTATTGGCTTTTGCAATACTCCAACCTTCTTTTCTATCAACATATCTATCAAGAGATGTAATAAACCCTTGATGCTTACGTTGATCTTCTAAAGTCATTGAGTTAATTAAACTTCCAATTTTTTCGTTTGGATTTTGACCTGTTAAAGATTTAATAATTTGATAACAATTACTATGTCTTCTACCACAAACTACAAAGCCAGATTCAATGTTTTTAGGTTGCTGTTCGTGTTTAATATTATCATTAATCCAAATTGCAGCACATAAAATAAATTCTTTGTTCATTGTTTACGTATTTTTTCTTCTATTTCTTTGTTTTTTTCGATAAAAATAGCAAACTCATGGTTTGAGAAAGCTTTATGAGATTTAATTTTGTCAACAATTGTATCAATAACCCAATCAGGTACAATATTATTGTTGACAAAATTTTCCCAAACTTCTTTTTTTAACATTTTTATTTTTTTGTAGAATGATTATTTAATATTCCGCAATGCTCGCATTTTTGAATATAAATAAGGTGAGGAGTTGTATTGAAAATTTTGTTAGTAATTGTAATTGTGTTAATTTCATGCCATTTGTGATCGCATTCAGGTGCTCCTACAAAAACTGACTTGTTACATTTTTTACAAAACTGAAAACCTTTTTCATTAATTTCACCATATATATGGTTGCAAAACATTTTTAACATCTTTTTTATTTTTAATTTTAACATCATTTATCAATCTAAAAATAATGTTTATTTTAATACAATCCTACAAAAAAAATTATTTTTTTATCATTACTTCATCAATCATTCCGTAATCTTTAGCTTCTTTTGCTATCATCCAATAATTTCTATCAGAATCTTTTTCAATTTTCTCATATGATTGTCCAGTATGCTCAACCAAAATATCATATAACTCTTTTTTAGTTTTTATAATTTCTTGTGCTGCAATTAAAATATCAGATGCTTGACCTTCAGCTCCACCTAATGGTTGGTGAATCATTACTTTAGAATGTTTTAAAGCAAGTCTCTTTCCTTTTGCTCCACTAGCTAATAATACTGCGGCCATAGAAGCTGCCACTCCTGTACAAATTGTTGAAACATCAGAAGAAATATATTGCATTGTGTCATATATACCTAATCCTGCATGAACATATCCTCCTGGAGAGTTTATATAAATTTGAATATCTTTATTAGCTTCTTGAGAATCAAGATATAATAGTTGACTTTGTATAATGTTTGCAACTGTATCATCGATCCCAACTCCCATGAATATAATTCTATCCATCATTAAGCGTGAAAAGACATCCATTTGAGCAATGTTTAATGACCTTTCTTCTATAATAGTTGGATTCATATAGTTAGTTGTTTTCATGTAACTATCTAAAGTTAAACTATTAATTTTTAAATGTTTTGTTGCGTATTTTTGATAATCATTCATATAATTGTAAATTATTTATTGGTTTTTCTTTAACATAAGATTTTTTTCTCTAATCTTTTCAATTAATAAATTAGTTTTTAAATTTTTTTTCGGAAAAGTTTTAGATAAAATTTCCTTTATAGCATTTTCTCCATCAAGTGTTAATTCTCTAGTTCCAATTCCTGCAAATTTACAAGTTAAAACTGGTGTATTTTCTAATTCTTCAAAATTAAAACCATTCCATATATGCCATTTTATTTTTTTTTGATCAAAAACATATACTTTTTTGTTTAATTGAATTCCTCTTTCAATTGCATAAGCAGTTCCACCTGAAACTAATTGTTTTCCTGAATTGTTTTTATATCCTTTTGAATCTTTTTCGTTAGAATTTAAAATAAACCCAACAGCAAATAAAGCATCACTTGAGTTTGCTTGCATCATATCTCTTCTAACTAATTTTCCTGTATAAGAGTTTTTATCTAAAATGCTTCTTTTTAAAACTTTAATTACGTTTAAATAAGACTCTTCTATATTTTCTTTTTCTTCAAAGGTTAATTTGTCATAGTCATCGCAAGTGTAAATTATTTGTTTAACACCATATTTAGAACTATAACTTTTCCAAAATTGGTCGGATCCTTTTGCTCCTCCTGAAAAATTTATAAAACTATTCATGGGCAAGCCAATTATTACTTATAAAAGATTCTTCAGTAAAATAAGCATCAACTGTATATCCTGTAAGCCATTTAATTAACCTTACATCTGATGTTGTAATTGGTTGATCAATTTTAATTAACTTTCCTTTAATGTTTTTACAATCATTGTTTGCAAACTTACAAATTCCTTGTCTATATAACACACATACATGATTGTTTTTTTCAATTATTTCATGTTTGAATGGGATATTAACCTGTTTAACATTTGACTGTGTTAATTCACTTTTAAAGCGATGACATTTTAAAGACATTGGACATCTTTTACATCTCATTTCGTTTGGTCTATAATAATGTGCGTTATAATCTCTTTCAAAATTATGAACATAACTTATTAAACAAGATGTTTTTCTAAAAACGGGAACAAAATATTTTTCAGCTAATTCATATATTAAGTCTTCAACTTCTTTAGATAAAGCTTTTTTCATTCCTAATTCATAATTAGGATAAGCTTCAAGATTTATATTATTTTGCTTTAAAAACTTAAGTAATTCTGGAGTTCCTTGAAGTCCACAAAAACCAATAGCTGCGTTATATTTTTTTGCTATTTTAAAAACATTTTCTATTACTTCAGGAGAGTCATTTATTTTGTAAATAATTGGTCTAAATTCAATAGAAAATTTATATTTGTTTTTAAAATTACTTATAACTTGAAGGTTGTTTTCAAACCTTTCCATAGAACTCCCATCAAGGTTAGAATTAATTCCAAAAGTAGAAAAAGCAAAATGTAAATCTAAATTAAAAAAAACATCTGGGAATTTAGACATATCTCCTTTTGTTATAATAATTACAGGACCTGTATGTTTATCATCTTCTAATTCTTTTAAAATCCTAAGAGTATTATCAATTTGTAACAAAGGGTCTCCATAAAATAAATTTACAACCACCGGAATTTTCCTTAACAAAGGGTTAATTTTACTAGGTAAAATATTGTAATGTACTTCTTTAACGTTTTCGTCAATAAGTCTGCAATATTTACAATTGTAACACTTTGATAAAGAGTCTCCTAAGTAATAAAAAGATTTGGAAAAATAAAAATCTTTATTTGTCATATTTTATAAAACTAAATTGTAGTTTAAATGTTGAGAGTCAACTTGTGGAGAAATATGTTCTAAAACATGACTTGCTGGCCAAATTTTATTTACCTCTTTCATATTTAATCTAGTTAAAATTTCTTCTCTAGTATATTTTTGAGCTTCGTTTAAATTGGTTGTATATCCTGCATTTCCAAGTCTCCACCAATATACTGAATTTCCTACATATCCATTTTGAATATAAAACTCTTCTGATTCAGGAAATTTTAAAACTTTTTCTTTTCTTTCTTTAATTTTCTTTCTTGTCTCTAGAGTGGTCACAACGCAATGTCTTTTTGTCTCTACTCCCTCAAATAAAACAACATCATTTAATTTACCACGTTTTACTGATAAAAAAAGATATTCTCCTTCTTCGTGTTTTAAAAAAACAGATTTTGCCTTACCAGGAGTTTCTGCGTAAATAACTTCCCAATTAATTTCCCAATCTGATAATCCATCAACATTTGCAACAAACCAAGCTTTTTTTATAATCGGTAGTTTCATTATTTTAATTTTTTTAAAATTGCTTTTAATTCTCTTAAAGATCCTTTTTGACAACCAAAACCTATTATAGCATCATTATCTGTTATTTTTACATAAGAATCAGAAGAATGAATTGTAAATTGGTAAGATAAAATGCTTGGTGCGCTGTTTATCCAATCAATTATTTTTTTTAACTCTTCTTTTGTTATTTCTCCATATGCTGTTTTAACATACCTACCTGGAAATACTTCAACTTGACTGTTTCCAAATGTAAGCTTTTCAGAATTAACTATTTCAGCCCAAATTCCGTCTTTGTAAACAGAAGCAGTTTTATTAAAACAATCATTTGTACAAACATTTACATATAATCTATCTTGTTTTCCGAAAGTGTTAAAACGTTCTGAAGAAATTCTAAACACTTTATTGTGAACGTTGTCAACAAAACAAGTATTTTCTAAATAACCTTTTATTCTAGCTACTCTAGATAAAACTCTAGTAATTTGATCGTTGGTTGCTTTAGAGGCTTGATGAATTGAAATATAGAAAGTTTCTTCATGTCCTTCTGAAAGTTGTAAAGTTCCTCCATCAATACAATAATATTCATTTGAATAAATGTTTCCAATACATTGTTTTGAGAATCTAAATAAATGTTCACTATGTGTTGTTTTAGCATACAACCAATCTCCTTTTTCGAATTTTGTTTTTACCCAATAAGGACTTTCTATTTGTTCTTTTGCAAAACTTAAAGCTTTTAAATATTGTTGTGGTAAAGTAAATTTATTAGAATAAAGTAATGTTTTTTCTTTACAATATGTAATTTTTTTAAATTTTTCAATATCTTTGTCATAAGAATCTAAATTATCATGATGTGTAACTAAATCTTTTCCAGACAAGCTGTAAGATTTATCTAACTTATAACCTATTTTTTCTAAATCTTCTACAAATGCTTCTACAAGTTTAACGTTTTCTGAATAAATATGAAAAGCTTGTGGAAAACTTACATATGTATGTTTCTGGATCAATTTTTTCTATTTCCATAATTATTCTCCTGTGGTTTCAAATTTTTCTACTCTTTGTTTGAAAGCATCTTCTATAGATTCTTCTTCAACTTTTTCAGCCCATTCAAATTTTTCTACTGTTTTATTTTGAGTTAATTTACAATTTGTTAAAAACAAATTAACTTCGTCGTTTAGTTTAGATGTTCTGTGGTAATAATCAAGCAACATTAAATTTATTGCATTTTCTCTTTTAAGTTTAAAAGTTTTATAAATTTGATTTTTATTAGCCGCTTTAGTAATTTCAACATTTTTCTTTTCAATAACTTTTAATAGTTTTTTTACAGCTACTAATTTCTTTTCGTCAGTAAGTTTTAAAATTTTCTTTTTATCTTTTTCACTTATTTTAAGTTTTTTTTGAAAACGAAGTCTAAAAACGTTAATTTTTTCTTGGATTCCGTACTTAAACTGTTTTGTACTCTCTATTGCTTTTTTTGATTCCCATTTTAAATTTGAGAAAGAAAGCTTTTTGAAAACTTTACTTAATGTTGTTTGTTTGTTTTTTTTCACTAAAAAGTCAATGTCTTCTTTGTTTGTTAAATAATTATTCATATTTTTATTCTATTTTTTTTAAATAAATTACTACAGGAAAATACCCTAAAACAAATTTAGTTACATCGCATAACCAAATTTCCATATTTATTTGTTTTCCATTTAAACTTTCTACATTATAAATTGCTCCATTTTCTAACTCTAACGCTTCTCTAACAAGTGTTAATTTATCTGCGTTTAAAAATTCGGTAGAGGAAACTTCTAAAGTAACACACTTTTCTCCATCTGATAGTATTTCCAACATTGCATCAGCTCCTGCAACCATTTCAAGATCTGCGTGATCTCCTTGCCAAAGAGGTAAAAAAATATACCATCTACCGTCTTCTTCTTTTTCAAAAATTAATTTATTTACCATAATAAACTAATTAACTTACAAAAGAACGTTTTTTGTTAAAATTTAAAACACAAAAATTTGCTTTTACAATTGGATTATTCATTAAAGTTACAAAATTTTCATAAACTTCTTCGTAAGTTTTTCCAACATAAACGTAATTGTCGCTTTCTTTAAAAGTTAAAATTAATTTAGGTTTACAATAAACTATTTCGTTTGAAATATAACAATTCATTTCTTCTATTTCTTCTTCAGTTATTTTATCGCCCCAAATGTCGTAATATCCTTCTTTTCTTATTAAAACTTGTTTTCCTAAAAAAGAAGTTTTATACATTGCCGGATAATGTTTTATGTTTTTATTTTCTTTAATGTCGCAAAGCGTCATTTCTTTTAATCTTGTTAAATCAACAGCGATTTTGTTTTTATTTTCCTTTATTTCCATCTTTTTAATGTGATTTAAAATTGTAAATTGGTTTAAGTATTCCTATGATATCAACAGTATCGGTAATAGCGTTTTTTATTTCTTCAATATCTTTATAAGCTTGAGGCGCTTCATCTAAAGTTGATTGCATCACTGAAGTTGAATAAACATCTTTCATTGAATCAATAAAATCATCTATTTTAATTAGCTCTTTAGCTTTAGAACGACTAAATAAACGTCCTGCTCCATGAGGTGCTGAATAATTCCATTCTTCATTTCCTTTTCCAACACATAAAAGCGATCCATCGCGCATATTAATAGGAATTAACAAAGTTTCTCCAAGTTCAGCACTTACAGCACCTTTTCTTAAAATCATGCGTTTAAAATCAATATAATTATGTATGGTTTCAAAAGAAGAATCTTTAGTAAAACCCATTTCTTTAATAATTATATTAGCCATAGTTTCTCTATTTAACACAGCATATTTTTGAACTATTGACATATCATTCATATAGTCATCAAAATCAGATCCTGTTAAACAAGCTAAATCTTTATCAGCACTTGGTTTTTGAATCTTTTTTAATTCTTTATCAATATCTTTTGATTTACCTTCAGCTTTAAGTTTCTTTACAAGTGCATCTTTTACTTTTCCCATTTCATTGACATTTTGAAATGCTTTGTCTTGGTAATATTTACACACATCATTTCCAAGTTTTCTACTTCCAGAGTGAATTATAAGATAATAAACTCCTTCGTTTACGCTAAGTTCAATAAAATGGTTACCTAGCCGCCGCCCAGAGTTCCAATCTGGGCGGCAATCATTTGTATTTTATCTTCGTATTCTTTACGAGAGATTTTTATTTTTTTGTTTTTCATAATTTAAAATTATTTCTTTTATTTCTTTTAATACTTGTTCTTTATCTAAATCATAATGTTTTTACCAAACTATATGTACTATATAACCTAATTCTTTTAATGTATTAATTCTTTTTTTATCTCTTTGCCAAATTTCTTCTGCAGTTATATGATGATGAACAATATCTTCTTTTTTAAATTTATTAGGGTTTGCGTGCCAATAATCTCCATAAAATTCAATAATAATTTTATTATCAATAGTAATATCTGGAAAATAATATTTTGCATTCTTTTTTATTTGTTTTTTGCAAACCTCTAATTCTGTTAATTTAGAAACTAAAACTCTTAATTCTCTTTCTGCTGCTGATTCATTAATTGAATGTATGTTGGAAATTATTTTTCCTGTTTCCCAACTTTCTTTCATTTTTTTTGACCTTATTTTTCTTTGATTTAAATCTTCAAATTGTTTGTCAGCATTATCTCTTTGCTTTTTTTAAACTCTAAACTTCTTTTTAAACCAGTCGTAGTATCTTTTATTTTTTTTCTATATTTTTCATCTTGCCATTTTTTTTAACCCCAATACTACTGCTTTTTCTAAAATTTTCTTTAGTTTCTTCACTATGATGTTTTCCAAAAAAAGGATTATTTTCACCAGAACAATTTCTATGTAAATTACAATATCCTGTTTTATTCCATTTTGGTAATATTACGTTACAAGTTTTACATGTTGGTAAAAGATTAAATTTTATTTTATAATCTTTTGCACTTATTTTGTGTTCGTTTTTTACATGTAATCCTAATATTTGTTTATTTTTAAATTCTTTCCCGCAAATTAAACACTTTTCCATTGGTTTTACTTTTAAATATAACATTCAAAGGTAAAACCAATGATTTCTAGGGCCTAATTAACCTATTTCGTAAATTTGATCAACAATTTTTTTTGCGACCTCATAATTTTTTTGAGAAACAGTTTTATGTCTTTCAAACCCATGAGGGATATGATCATTAATTACTTTATCCAACTTAGCAAGGTCAATATCTTTATCTTTTAGCTTTACAGTTAACATACCACATGATCCATCTACCCCTACAAGATTAGGAGAAATTTTATTAGCTATGGTCATAGTAGTACCAACAGTACATCCTTTTCCTGCATGTGCATCGGGCATAATTCTTATTGTAGAATTTTGATATGCCTCAAAATTACAAAGTTTTTTTATTTGCTCATATGCCTCGTTTTCAAAAGTTTCTGCAAATATTAAAGTTTCTATTCCGTTACAATTTATTATTTTTTTCATAATTGTTTTATTTTAAAATCTAAAAATATAAAAAAAAATAATACAAAACAACTTTTTTTTGTGAAAACTTATATTTTTTTCGATTAAAATATCAACCAACACATCATTTATCCTCATTTTGTAGCTTCTTCTAGTAGAAGAAGGAACTTGATTCTGTAATGTAAATAATTCAAAAGTTTTTAACTTTTCATATTGAAGTTGTGTAGGGCTATATATAATAATATCAAAGTCTTCTGGTTGTTTATCTAAATTTAACCCATGAAATAATAAAGCTGCACTTCCACCTATTACAATGTTATTATTATTGGATTCAGTTAAGATTTTCAATAAATTTGAAATTTTATTTAATTTTTCTTTTGTTGCTTTCATAATTATTTTTGCATTTCGTTTATTTTATCTTGTAACTCTGTTAACATTAAGATGTTTCTGTGATTTGCAGCTTTTTTTGCTTCTTCTTCAGAATTATAATATTGTTTTATATTTTTACTTTTTCTGTTTTGTAAAAATTTTAAATCAGTTAAACTTTCGTGTACAATTTTTTCAACTCTCCATTCTAAAACTTTATGAGTTTCATCATGTGTAAAATTATAATAATCCGATCTTTGACATACATCCCATTGATTTAATATTGGTTCTTCTTTATAGGGTTGCCATAAAAAAGCAGATAAGTTATGGGTTGAAATTAAATTTGTAGCTGCTGTAGTTTTATAAATTTGAGCTTCTCTAACTTTATCTGTCCAGTTAAAAACTTTATTATGATTTTCATCAACAGTTATACTTTTTAAAAACCCTTTATCACTTACTATAAATGTACTCATAATTATTTTTTTAAAGTTGATAGTTTAAAATAAATTTCTTCTTTAGATAAAGCTGTATTCGCAAACTTTTCTAAAGTTTTATCTTCGATATAACAAGTTAAAACATCGTATAAATCAATAGTTCCTTTTCTTTTGGTTGCAACAAAGATTGTATGATCTTTTTTTTAAAAATTAAAACCAATATCTTTACCATAACGTTCTTTAATATAAAGAACAAATCTAGGATAATTGTCTGCTAAAAAAGATGTTATGTTTTTAGCAGAGTTTAAGTCATTAAGAATTTGAAATAGTAAATTATTACATGAATTACTGTTTGCTAATACTCTTTCAAAGTATCTTTTTTTGCAATGTTGTGATACGTAGAATCTCATAATTATTCACTAAAAACTGTTATATACGATTGTTTGAAAGACTTACTTTGAATATGTTTTTTTAATTTAAAAAGAGCATTTCTTCTAATTTCTTCAACCCTTGTTCTTGAAATCCCTAATTCTTCTGCTAATACAATAGTTTCAACAGCTTTCATTCCATTTAAACCAAAAGTTTTTTGAATAATATATGCTTCTCTTTCTTTTAGTTTATTTAAAACAATACTTATAAACTTCACTTTATCTTCTCTAAATAACTCAGTTAAAGGGTTATCAGCATTTGTGTTTTCTACTACATCTATTAAAGTAAAATCACTTTGATTGTAAGAAGTTTCTAAAGAAATCGCAGCTGTTTCATTTTTACAGTTAATTATATTTTTTTCTTCAGATGTTAATTCTTCTCTACTTAAAATTTTAGCTTCAATTACTTTTATTTTAGTTTGAGCACTTACAGGAATACGTACAGTTCTCGAATTGTTTGCAATATAAGTCATAATTTCAGCACGAATATCCCATACTGCAAATGAAGAAAATTTAAACCCTTGACTAGGATCAAATTTTATAACAGCTTTAGTTAATCCTAACGACCCTGCAGAAATTAAATCTTCAAAAGAATTGTTTGAAGATAAAAATTTTTTTGCAACACTTACAACAAACCTAACGTTTCTTTTTACAATTTCATTTAAAAGTCTAGGGTCTTTGTTAGAAGCATAAGTTAAAAAAGCTTCCCTTTCTTCTTCTGGAGAAAATACTTTATATTTCCTAATATCATCCAATAATATTTTTACTGAACTTGAATCTCTAGGAGTTATCACACCTTGAGTAATTCTCATTGCCCCTAATCCTGCTTTTTTCATCTTTCTAAATTTATTATTACAGTCTAAAGATAAGAATTAAACAAATACAAACCAAAGAAATATTACTTATTTTAAAATAATTTTAAAGCAGAATGCCAATTATCTTTAAACCATTGATTACCTGTTTTTGAAGCATTCCAAAACATAAAACCTTCAGTTTCTTTTTCAACTTCAATCATCTTTTGTATATTTTCATCGTCAAACTTATCATCAAAATCTAAAATTATACTTTCTAAACATTTAATAACTTTGTCTTTACCTACATAAGTGTAAAAACATAGATCTTTTGGTAAAACTTTTCGGTTTTTAATATAATAATAATTACTTCGAGTAACTTGATAACTAAGTCTTTCAAAAACTTCTTCTGAAGTTACTGAATTAAAATAATCATCAATAATTTGCTTTGTTTTTTCAAGTTTCATTTTAATTTATTTGTTAAATATCCATGAATTTCCAATTACTTTAATTTTTTCTTCTCCAATAGTTTCTTTTACTGCTTGAATAACTCCAGGCCAAGTAATATGATAGTCATGACCTCCAATAGTTCCACCTAATTTTATTTTAGGAAGCCATGCTTCAATATCTTTTTTTACATTTTCATAATCATGACTTGCGTCAATAAAAACAAAATCTAAACTATTATCTTCATATAAACTAGCAGCTTTGTAAGAATAAGTTGTGTGTACGTTTTTTATCATAGAATGTACAGGAAAAACATTTCTTAAAAATATTTCATAAAATGTTTCTTTTTCATTTTTTTTATTGTCTTCAATACCTGTTTTTAAAACATCATCAATTTCTGTCCCAAAAAGATCTACAACATCAAAATAAATTTTCTTTTCTGAATTAATTATTTCAACACCCATATAACTTGTTGATTTTCCTAGAAAAGAACCAACTTCAACAAATTTACTTCCATCTTTTGCTTTTTTTACTTGTTCAGAATAAATTTCTTGAAAATCAAACCAACCTGTTAAAGATTCATAATAATGTTCCATTGGTTTTTTAATTTTAAATTCTTTAACAGGGTCACAATTTATATTATCAATCCAATATTTACAGAATTGATTTTCTCTTTGCCATTCAGGTGACGGAACATATGTTCCCACTTCTCCAATATTTTGACTTCTTCCTATTAAAGGGTATAATTCAAGTAAATTTTCTTTTAAAACATATGAATTAAACTGGGTATCCCAAGCTACGCCTGTGTTTTCTTCTAATTCTCTTTTTTGAGATTTATAAAAAACATCCCAAACACTTTTTTTTGTTCCCCAGCCCCAACAAGAAAACCAACTTCTAGTTTTTGTTGTTTGAATGTTTTCATCTAAAGAATTTGCTCTATTATAAGCAGTTAAAATACTTACTGTTTCCCAAAGTTCTTTATTGTTAAAACCCCAAAGAAAATAATTTAAAAAATCTCGCCCAGGAACTATATCATCTTCTAATACAACAAGTTCTTCGTGTTTCTCAAATATTCTACTAATTGCAGAACTAATATTTTTATTACACCCTAATCTTTGTTCATTTTTGTATCTTTCAATTTCAATAAAATCTACATTATCAAACAATAAAGAAACTTCAGGTTGGCTAGGTTCTTCCGATGTAATTATTTTAAAATATTCTAAACTGTCACATTTTTTTAAACTTTCAAGAACTGTTTTTAAATAATGAGGTCTGTTGTAAGTCGGCATTAAAATTGGAATTTTGTTTTTCATCTAGTGTAATTTAATGTTTATAAAATAAGAATAACGCATTGTTATAGTTAAACAATGCG
>Ga0302271_10002099_pt1 | contig 18367 bp, 10 predicted proteins | sample III_Bog_N1_1_FD_198767 | JGI IMG/M metagenome (GOLD analysis project Ga0302271, IMG submission 198767) | Peat permafrost microbial communities from Stordalen Mire near Abisko, Sweden - III_Bog_N1_1 | ecosystem: Environmental > Terrestrial > Soil > Wetlands > Peat | place: Sweden: Abisko...
CCTGGAATTGCCTACTATTTTGAAATAATCTTCTCGAATTTTCACTTGCAAAGTGTATCCATTTTGAATAGTTTTTTGCTGCTTTGCATTATTTATCCCTGGGAAGGCTAGCTCTTTGTCGAGGCTGAGCTTGTAATGAAGATCTTTGTTGGCACAAGCAAGGGCGATGTATTTAGGCAGGAAGTCATTTTGGAGATGGATGTGCGTGAGGAAATAAGAGGAAGAATCGACTAAAAAGAGAATCTGGAGGGCTATAAAATTGTGTAACTCAGTCGGATTGAGTTCGTTGACTTGGAAGTAGTAGGCGTTGGAGTCCCAGAGAGTTGGCAAGGTGCTGGCTAGCTGACCGATCAGGAGAGTATAAAAGGATTTCCTGCCGTATAACTGCAGTAACAGCACAGCAATTAATGGGAACACTTGCACGCCGCTAAAGAAAGGAGCAGGCCGAGCCGATGCTGCTGCCAAATGGAGTCGGATAAGATGCAGCTCGAAAAACGGGATAAGAGAGTTGTCCTCGATCTCGGAAATGTAGCAATCGAGAAGGGCTGCCTTGAAGCAGATGTCATAGATATTCTAAAAGTGAGACTTCAGAGCTGAAACTAGTTCAGGATTATTGATATTCTTCAAGCGCTTTTCGTTTTCAGCATAGTCTCTGTTAATCGATTCATAGTACTCAATGCACTCTCTCACTGTCTAAGGAGCCTTGAATTCTAAAACGACATGAGAAAAGGTAAAATTAGCATTTTGAAAATGAAAATGGCCTAAAAACTCTACCTGAAGCTGGTTGTTGTTTGACTTAGTTGTTCTCAGGGAAGTTATTATTATCAATGATTATTTCAGTACTGTTACTTATTGAGCTCTTTTAAAATGTATCCTCTCTTAATTCTTCTTTGTTTAAGATCATTTCTTGAATATTTTCTTCAAGTTAATTATCCTCAAAGCGCGTTTCTACTTCTCTCTTGCCTTAAGAATAGTCAGACTGCTTTGATTCTTCTTCCTCTTCTGCTAGTTATTCAATAAAATTCTATTTATTTTCTTCGGATTACTCCTGCTGATCTTATTACTACTCTTCTTAATTTTCTTCTTCTTCTTGCTATTATTATTACTATTATTATTCTTTTTCTTTCTCTTCTGCTTCATTTGTTTCAGCCTTGTCTTTATTTACTCCTTGGGTTTCTAGATTTCAATTAAAAAAAGAAATATGTGTGAACATGTGCTATTAGAGTCTATCCATCATTCTAAAGGATTCTAATGTTCTTGAAAGTACTTTTGACTCCAGCAGCATTGAAGGTAGAAGGAAGCCTAAAGAACTCTTCTTGCAAAGTAGGCAGAGGCACAAACGCTGGAAATCTAGGTATTTGTGCATTGGCGTCTTATGGGAACAGCTCTCGCTAAGCGAACCGCTCAAAAAGCCCTGAAAGAACATACGGGTAGGTACCAGTTTGCTCCACAACTAGAGACTTTTAGGGAATCTTGGAACTGAGGTCAAGGACTACAACAGGCAGATTTGCAAAGAGTTTTGTGAACTCTCCAACAAAATGCAAAGTTCTCCTTTCAGCCTCTTCTTCTTGTACGACTTCTTGGAGAGGGTTCTGGCTGCCATCAACTGCAAAGTCAGCTTGGCTGAAGATCTAAGCAATGATGTTCATGATTTCAGGGATCTGCTCTTGCAGTCTAAAGGGACCAACTTTCACTATCAATTTCATGAGAGACTATCGCTAGCTCGAAGTGTAAATGAATGCACATTCTAAGATCTTGTCTAGCCAATACAGCTGATTCAGAATCGAGTGGCCAGGAATGTAAGCCAAACAAGCAAGCAAACTCAATGCTATATGTAGGTTCAAGTAAGCAGAGTCAACTAGCTCGAAGCCAGCTATCTCCTTTTTAAGAAAGCTCGCAAAAGCCAATTCCACCTTAATCATGTTTCAATGAAATAATCAAAGAAAAGTTTAATCAGCAAATTATTTTTAGTAGACTCACTTTATAAAAAAATATATTAAGATTAATAGCAGACTAACCTATCTAATTAATGACTAAAAATGATTTGGATATTATTTAATATCTTGAAAATATCTCATGGATTTATGAATGTATGCAGAAAGTGAATTTTTAAGAGTGAAAGTTGTTCAGAGTTAAGATTCTTCCCACAATTTTTTTTACATTAAATTAATCAAAATCCGAATATTACACCAAAATCTTTTTTATTTTTCATTTAAATTCAATCAATTCATTAAATAACTAACTCTTTTCTATTTTCTTAAAAATTTGTAAGTTTTTTTTTTTACTAAGTTCAATCTTCAATCATGAGCAATCTATGTATTGCGGATAAGATAAAAGTGAAAGCATTGGACACCCAATGGATTTCATTTTGTTTGAAATTTATTTTTTCTCTCTTTTTTATTTGTATTTGGTTTGAATTTGGGTGTTTACATATGTATTGTTATTTGAATGTTTTATGTTTATTTTCACGAATAGTCTTATCTTTCTAAGAGATTTATAACATTCGTTTTTACATGTATCAACACGCATGCTCACGAGTTCAGGAAGAGACAAAAGTGAAAACGACTTCATGGATTCGAAAAAAAACTATGGAGAAATGCATAAAAAACTATTGCCGGGAGTGTTTCAATCAATGCCCGAAGGCCCTAACCGCTATCAGGCGTTCTCTCTTTCCGTTCTCAACCGTTCCTGATGAGAAGAACATCGGACTAACAAAGCCAGCTTTTTCTAAGTGCCAGCAATGAATCCATGATTCTTTGTAATTTTGCCAAAATTGAATTTCTTTGTTTTAGTGCCGCTTAAATCTCTTTTGGATTAGGTATTGATAGCAATTTCCTTTGTTTTCTCCCCATTTGAGTTTGAATTCAATTATTTCAAATTTTGATTAAATTTCAAAAGAGATGTTAGATTTCATGTAAGTCTTTCTAAATACATAATAATTTAATTAATATCAGATCGAAATCCTTTTTAAATCTCATTTTTCCCAACTAAACTTTTTTGCGTTTTATTTTGTGAATTACAATTCTTTATTAATATCACCCTTAAACAAGAACCATTTCTGTATTTTTAATTAATTTCTTTTAATAATTTCAAACGCCACAAGTATTATTATTCCTTATTAAGTAATATTTCAGTGATTTATTTTCCTTTGTGAATTCAATGAAAATTAATAAAATTTCTTGAATTTTTGCTTTAAAAATAAACTAAAAATTAAAAAAAACTAAACTTATTTGATTCCTATCAGCATTAATAATAATTTACATGAATCACACAAAAATAGAAAATAGACAGAGCTAAAGGTTAGTAGTTTCTAGAATTTCTTTTATGATATCAAAAATAATAACACAGAGAAAAAGAAGGTTCTTACTAATTAATAATAACAATTTTTATCAAAAATCTTCCTTTCTTTCTTGCAGATTCTCTTGTCACTGATAATTTGATTTCCTTTCCAAATTGAAGCAAATAATAAATATCAAAAAAATCACAACTTTTGTCAACTCCTCAACAATCATGCTCTCAAAACTCTTACGCAAAGTCACTAAAACTCAATTGAATGCAATTCCTAAATATAACTTATTCGGCTTTGGATAGAAAGATTGTTTCCACTAGCTAGGTATCAAGCGAACAGCTTCAAGTGAGGAGATTTAAAATGCATATCGCTCAAAACTGAGGGATCTTTAGAAATCGATGAAAAATCAAAAGTAAATCAATGATCTAAAGATAGCACAAGATGAAGCACTTAAAGAATGCGAGAGAAGGGAATCACTAAATAACAATAACGCCACTTATTCAAGTTATCAACAAGGAAATTAAAATAATAATACTACTGATTCTCAGCAATTTGAGTAATCTTAGAAAAAACCTTCATGGTTTAAAACATTCTTGCAAGCTCAGAACTACGGGGAGAAAGCTACTAAATAATCGAAAACATGGGGAATGGAGCTCTTTGGCTTTGGGATACTCGGTATAACCGCTTTATGCTATGTCATTGGCAGCAATCTAACTGATAAATCTAAGTAAAATCTGAATGGTCCAAATGTAATTTTATCCTATAAAGATCTACAGTAGTCGAAGTAAAATTACGCAGAATATCAAACATAGAAGCAAGAAATAGCTAGGTAAAGATAATTACAGTAATAGTAGTAATAATAACAGCCGTAACAATCCTAATAAGATTACTAACATGATGAATAAGACAGCAATAGACTTGCTAGCTTCTTTGAAGGGAAAAGCAATAATAATAGTGGTGAGTAGAAATCATCATTTGAGAAAGAATTCGAGGAGTATAAAAATAAGAATTCAGGGAAGTGGAAAGGATAAGATGAGTGAAAGGAAGAGAGGGGAAAACGAATACAATAATTTCATTGAGAAGAATAAACTTTTAGGGATGAAGTATTACAATTAATTCCTTTTTTTATTCCTGTTTGTTGGTGAATAAACATATTTGTTTACATGATTGCTACAATTAAAATAGTTTAAGAGGTGACTTACAGCATTGTTATAGTGAATAAATTCTATTCTATTGTATTTCTTCTCTTTGTTTGGTTTAATTCTCAAGGGAATTACTTTGATTAATTCAAGTTTTTTCTCTGAAGGTTGTGCTGTGTTGTTTTTCAGCCACAAATGAAATCAATAAGTGTTAATTTCGTTGAGATTAGTTTCAAATTCATTCAAAGTTCCTTTGAGATCGCTTAATTACGAGTTTAATCTCTCAATCTCCGATTTTAATTTGCCTTCTGTTGCACTTGCCGAAATTCTGTCTTGAACATTCCTCAATTTCTGCGCTACCAGATCTTTCTAGTGAATCAAACACAAACAATATTTCAACACAAAAGAAGTTATATCAGCTAAATCTCCTTGTTTACCTGTAGGACAGCTATCTTAGTTTTTTATTCATTGATGAGTGTCTCATTGTCGTTTAGTTTTTGGGAGTATTCTTTCTTGATTTTAGTTTATATTCTTTATTGGATTTAATCGAGGAATATCAACACAAATGAGTACAGTCCTTCACAGATTTTACTTAAATCACAGTCAAAATCTGCTAGTTATCGTATCACAGTAGGGATCAGTGAGTTAAGCAACTCAATCGACTCAGGAATCAGCCTGTCATAAAAATTCGTTCTACCTTTCTCTAAAATCAATTTCTCAAGCTTATCCAGAGTTGAAAACATCAAAACCTTCACATCCTAACTCAGAATCCCATTTGTGTTATTTTCATTAGCCTTCTTCTAAGCGTTATTTAAACTCAAAGCCATTAGAGTTTGTTTCACCTATCATTTTAAAAAAAGAATAATCTTGCATTTATTCACATAAAAAGATCACTTTTTTGAAATGTTCAACTTATTTAAATGCACTTTATTTCCCAAAATGAAACTATTCTTCGCAAATAGACATTGTACAACTACTTCCTTTCATTTTTTCTAAGTAATTCTCTCTCTAATTTTTTACATTTTCAGAGAGATTTTATGTGTTTCGAAGTAACTGATCTTATTCGTTAAAAAGTGCATTAGTAGTTGCAAGATTGGTAATAAGCTAATTCGTTCTCGCAGAAACTGCTTGTTTCTTTTTAGAAATGCTCGACTAAGAACATGGACTATTCACAGCAGATTATCTTAGAGAAGTATGCAACAACCTCGACGAAGTTGGTGGCAATGAATTTTAATAATACTCATTTAACATAGCTACTTATTACAAAGAACTTGTACGAGAATGAAATATTTATCTGGATTATTATTGTTAACTCGAGGGATACTTCATAATAAATCCAGAAGAGGATTGCAATTAAATTGAAGTCTTTTTACGAGGGGTATTAGCTGCATCATTGATTTATCTATCAGTAATAAAGGAGGGACTAGGGGCATGAATCGGGGTAGTTTAATTTGATTAGACTGCGTTTATGGTTGAAGAATGACTTGTGCGTGATGACAATAACTGTCTTTTGCTGTCAATACTGCACCAATTTGAGTTGCTAGATAGATCTTTTGGATTGGGGTTTTAAACAAAACGCAGAGGAAGCATAGAAGAAATAGTTCTCTCTTTGATTTTGGAACGATATTGCTAAAAAGATGGAATCCCTTTCGAAGTTGACTGTGAACCTGATGGCGGTTAGTTGCTTGGTAGATCCATCTAGCTAGAGGATTAAAAAAATAGAATTGAAGCGCGGAATTAATCAATTCTTACTGAAAGTTTAAGGTAATATTTAATGAAAAATGTTGTTATGCGATTTTTAGTTAATTGTTTTTAGTAATTACCCTCCTATCTTCAAAGTAATAATTATTAATATTTTTTTCTGTTTTGATTCAACAAAGGAGGAAAATTGGCATTATTCCCTTGTTTTAGATTGATAAATCAAAACAATCATCATATAAAATATCATCTCAAATGCATGAATAATTCAGATATTATAGAAAGTATGAGTTTAAATCAAATTAATTCCCAAGGGTAAATTTGATCAAAGCAATAATTGAATTGAGATATTATGCAGATTATTCCTTCCAAATTGTTTGGATGAGAAAAATTGAATAGAATTGAATATGCTGCTTTGAAAACACTAAAATAAGCTTAGAATATTTCTTTCGAAATGAAATTTATTATTTTTTCTTCATCAAAATAAGGCTATTTTGTTAATGAGCTTTACTTAAATATCTCAGTTCCCTTTAAAAAATCCCAAAAAGATACCTTTGATTTCTGTTTAGGTGCACTATTGCGAATATAGCACTGAGTTCAATAATATTTTATACTCTTTTTTATTCCTTTTCTTCTTGAAACAATACTAATAGATTTGGATAAATATGTTCAAGAGAATACAGATAAGAAGCTAGACAACTCGTAATGGAATTAAGTTATTAAAAAGCCAATCAAACATATCCCTGACTCTTTATGCCATTTTATTTTTCTCAAAATAAACAGTTTTCAGCCACATGAAACCAAAGAAGAAAAACTAGAGTTAAATCAATTAGAAGAAGCAATCAAGATTAAATAAGGTTCTTTTGGAGTTATTTTCTCGCCAAAAAATCTAAGACTATTCCCTACAATTGAGTTAGATCAACAGCTTCAACAGGAAGGAGAAATTTAATGTGGCCATGGAGTCTATTGTCGTTACAATAATATGTTTTTCTTTCTAAAAAAGCTTTCAACAGATTACATTTAAATTTGACTCCAAATACAAGCTACAAAAGCAAAAGCTAGATGATTAAAATTCATTGATGTATTAACTGGTTTATTATGGATGTGATGGAAATGCAGTCAAATCAGTTCTTTTTGTTAACCAAGTGAAAGAATAGATAAATGAATTAATATTGTTGAGAACTATGGTTTAAATAAAGTTGATAGACTTTAGTCATTTCCTTGTCTGATGAATATGCACACAGCAATTCTAGTGGAATGTTCTTATCAATATGAAAATTTATTAGAAATTAAGCGAATTGTTCTTCTAGTTTTTTTAATCAAACTGCATATTATAGCAATAACAATCTTGAGTGAAAGGATTGGACGGTGATCTTAATTATCAAAAATAGTAGGAATAAGAACAGTAATTTGGCAGAAAAATAAGAGAAAAATTGATAAATCAATAAGCCAATCATTTAACTTAGCCATTTGTATTTAAGCTAATCCCTAAGTTAACTAATTTACCTTCTTTCCTTTCTTGCCATTCTGCATATGGCATATAACAAGAAAGATTGATTCAACAGTGAACTCTTATTAACACCTTGCTTGAGTTTCATAATCTACATTCCTTAATTAATCATGGGCTGCTAAAAATCTAAAGAATAAGAAATGAATGAGCCGAAAGATCTGAGTTTGGAACATCCAAAACTCAAAAAAGTAGTCACTCTCAAGAACAAAAAGTTAACCAAAAATACAGTACACCCTGTTAACTAAACCGACTTGAATAATACAGCTGAGAAAAAGTAGTAGAAGCGAGTCTAAGTTTCAGGAGAAGCCAAGCGAGTTAACTACAATGGAGATGAAAACAAACAGGAAAAATTAGTGCACTAATAAGTAGGAGATCTTCTTCTATTTATTTATAAAAAGCCAAACTACATGGTTGCAAAGTGTTTAGTTCATTTTTCGTATATTTTTTGTGTTTTTTAAACAGACTGAAGAGTAGCAGCAGTAGAAGTAGAATTAACAGCAAAAAATGGATTTAGGATTCATAGAGAGCAGTTTATTTGAGTAAGATTTGGAAGCTGCCAGTTCACAGCAACCACAACAGGAATGTTTAGACAACAAAGATCAACTAGTTTTTTAACAGTCTGGGAACGATCAAAGGAAGAAAACCTAAAGATAAAAGGAGCCACTGCGAGGGAATCAATTAATTTACATCGCTGATTAAATCAATATCCATAACAGTTCTACTATTATTAATCATTCTGTTGAAGAGAATAGTTCTTCTACTCGAACAACTACGCAAAATACCAATCAAACTCATAATAATATGACTTTTACTACTAACTGTTAGGAGAATTCTATGAATAACACACTTATTTACATGCAGAAAATTGATATGAGCAAATAAGACGTTCATGATGTTACAATTAACGAAGAATATGAGGAGAAAAATAATAACAAAGCAATTAGTTTTAAGAAAAGATCTTTGTATTGTGCTACTAATTCAGTTTCTGCGAGGACGGAGAGCTAACGAAATAGTATGAGAGCGCAGACAAGCAGCCCTCCTCCTAATCCAAACTCTCCTTAATTGAAATAGACTAGGAGATAAAATGAATAAATTCCTAGTAATTAGAGTTAAAAATGCATGGATAATAAGGATTAAAATGATAAGTTAGAGGAAGAAAATAGCTAATAATCAGGTGAAGTAGAAGGAGTAGCTGAAGGAGGCACTTTTTCGATTTTGAAGTTGGATGATGAGAATGTAAATGCTAGACTTAACTCTGAAGAAAATGGTGTTAATGCCTCTAATGATATTGAAACAGCTACTGTTGGAATGGATAGCTAAATATTAGATAACAATCGTTGTAAATATGAATAGTTACTCGGAAAGGAGAATGATGTCAAGGACAAAGTGAAGAAAGGAGACGATACAGATATGGCTAATAAATAGAAATCTTAAGTTAATATGCTAAATAATAGTTAGGTAGCATAGTCAGATAAATGTCTAAAGAGTTTACCTGAATGTGTTGAGTAATACCTGGGAAAACTTGAAAATGATGTTGTTAATGCTTCAGTTTTGGGAGATTTACAGCAGAAAGAAAAAATATCGGAAACTAGCAATTAGATACTTGATGTGGAGTGTCTTAGTAAGCGATTGTCGGAATTGCAAGACGATAAGTTAACAGAAAAAGAGGAGCTTCATTAGGGAGAGGGAGAAGATGAATTAGGATAAGAAGATGAAGGGGTGCTAGTTTAAAGCGGAGAAGAAAAAGCAATTGAGGTGAAAGGTGAAGAATTGAATGTAAATGAAGAAAGTTAAGAGAAATTGTAAGTTAATGAAGAAGATTAAGGGAATGAAGGAGATTAGAAAACGAAAAAGAAAGAAGTTGAAGAAGTGCTAGTTGAACTTACAAATACAACTACTTTAGAAATAAATGATAATTCAAAACAAATCAGAAAAGAAAATAGTGAAAAAGAGGATACTAACACATAAATCAATCAAAATGGTGACAATCATAGGAATACTAATGATGAAGATCTACCAAACGAAGAACGAGATCTAGAGGATTAAGTCAAAACTTCGATTGGGAATAATGAATCTCCTGAAGAAAGCAAAGAATTCACCTCTATTTGTTTGTCCTAATCTCCAGCAGCATCCCCACAATAATTACCATAACCTTAATAAAACAACACTAAACTCTCATTACCTTAGTTAAAATTATCTAAAATGAATAGCATTGATAAAGGATCTATTAGCAATCTTGAAGTGTAAAAATATATTTCATAGCTCTACAGTAAATGTTCAATGAAGATTTGGGCAAGTATGGGCATTGAAGAAGCAATGGAAGATGATGAAATGGATTAAGAAGAGGAAGAAGGAGATGAAGAAGCAAAACTGGGCTAAAAATTTTCTTAAGGATAAAGTTTAGTAGAAAGTGAATCTGAGAATGAAGTTGGAAATAGCGCTGGGGGTAAAAAAGAAGAAGAGAAGGAGGGAGAGAAAGATGGTAAAATCGTCGATGGAAATGAATGAAACATGAGTAAAATCTAAAAAAGAATATAGTAATTGTGATTTTTTAAGTGAGAAAGAATTATTTTTGTTGATTTAGTATTTTTCGTTGAGTTAGATAGAATAAAAGCACGAAAGTTCTCTAGTAAAAATAAAAAAAATAAAATGTTCAATTAAGTTTGGATATTTATTTTTTATGTTTAACTTAAAATTTGGAACAAATTATTTGAAGATACCATTCCAAAAAATGTTTAGTTAACAAAGAGAAAAGTTAAATTATTAGATTTTCTGAAAATCAAACAACAAATTTAAAAATGTCTAAAGAAAAATAATTCAAAACAAAGCATTTTTAATCAATTCTTAGTTACACATTAGCTACACAATATGGAATACATAAGAATCCTCCAATTTAATATTTTTATGGTGGGAAATGTAGAAAAAACGTTGTGTCATAAAGGATAATACTACTTATATTATTTTTATTATTAATTTAGTTTTAGAGAAGTGAGTTAAACACTTTGAAAATCCTTGTTTAATTTTCTCAATACTATTATCAATTCAACTAAATGTAATATTTTATCAATCTTTTTGCTTTGATAACTGCTTATAATATTATTCTTTCTCTATTCTTACCAATACTATTATCGCTGAGATTTAGATTTAAAGAAGTGAGAGTAACACACTTTGCAATTCCTTCTCCTAACTACTTTGCACCATTCTCACCAATACTATTACTCACGAAATCTAGATTTAAAGAATTGAGAGTAACACACTTTGCAATTCCTTCTCCTAACTACTTTGCACCATTCTCACCAATACTATTAACCCTGAGATTTAGATTTAAAGAAGTGAGAGTAACATACTTTACAATTCCTTCTCCTAACTACTTTGCACCATTATCACCAATACCATTTCTCCAGAGATTTAGATTTAAAGAAGTGATAGTTACACACTTTGCAATTCCTTCTCCTAACTACTTTGCACCATTATCACCAATACTATTAATGCTGAGATCTAGATTTAAAGAAGTAAGAGTATCACACTTTGCAATTCCTTCTCCTAAATACTATGCGCCATTCTCACCAATACTATTATTGCCGAGATCTAGATTTAAAGAAGTGAGAGTATCACACCTTGCAATTCCTTCTCCTAAATACTATGCGCCACTCTCACCAATACTATTACTCCAGAGTTAAAGATTTAAAGAAGTGAGAGTAACACACTTTGCAATTCCTTCTCCTAACTACTTTGCACCATTGTCACCAATACTATTAACCTTGAGATTTAGATTTAAAGAAGTGAGAGTAACACACTTTGCAATTCCTTCTCCTAACTACTTTGCACCATTATCACCAATACTATTACTCCAGAGTTAAAGATTTAGTGAAGTGAGAGTAACACACTTTGCAATTCCTTCTCCTAACTACTTTGCATCATTATCATAAAGTTAATTTTCAGGGTGATTTAAATGAATCGAATCTATTAATTTATTAGGTGTTTGTTGTAGTTCCTCCATCAGCCATCTTAGACTCTATGTGTTTATTGAAATCCTTTCAACAATAGAATCTTTGAATTTTAAAGTTTCCATCTGAATTGTATGAAATAATCGATCTCAAATGGTATTCTTGTTAGATATTATTTTTAATTCAGACCTTTTTTTATGATTTTTTCCAATTCTCAATTATCTATTTGAAATAGGTAATCCTCCACTGTGTTTCTTTTAAACATTCCCTACAATTTGTGAAATTAAAAAAGATTAACTTAATTATTAGTGTTTTGTCTGCCAACTAAAATTAATTTGTGGATTTTCAGCTAAAATAAATTTTTAAAAAGGATTCTTTTGCTTTTTTAAATAGATTTCAAGGAAAAATAACAAATTTTTTGAGATGGAATGTCTCATAAAAAACCTTCTAGAATTTTAATTACAGAAGATCTTAACTTTTTAATAAATAAATTAGTGGCAATCAAGTTACAATTAGTTAAATGGATGTCTGAATCAAAACTGTAGTAATCAAAAAATTTTCAGCATTTTGCCTCATTTGCTTTATAACAAGCCTTAATAGGATTAAGCTCAAAAGTGCCTAACAAAAGATTTGAGTAGTTTTCATTAAATAATAAAAAATAAATCATATTTTTAAACTCATACTCCAAGAAATATCTCTTTTTCAAATTACAGGGTTATTAATTTTTTTTCTCATAATATTGCTTCTTTAAAACTTGTGAGTTTTAATCTTGATTATTTCATTAACTTAACCATACATTTAATTTAGTGCATTATCCTTTGTGGAAACAATAAAAAGCATTTGAAAATCTCATGAATTAATTCTAAAAACATAATGGTTTTGTTGTCGTTGTTGATATTATTTTGGAACTTGAATCACAAACAAAATTAACTAAACACCCATAAATCTATGTAAAAATGTGGGGGTTTTTTGTTTCAGTTCATTTTTTCTCAACGAAATTCTAAAGGAGTGCCTTGGTAGCAGAGTTAAAAGTGTACTTCTCGAAATCTGCTGAATTTGTGCCTTGATGATTTTGGAAGAATGTACGGACTTATTTAGCGAGCACCTTTCCAAGTTCAACACCCCATTGGTCGAAACTGTTGACATCCCAAAGGAAACCTTCAATAGCAGTTCTGTGCTCGTACAAAGCAAGAAGTTATCCAACAGTGTATGCGTTGAGCTCAGTGAAGAGAAGAGAAAGAGAAGGTCTATCACCAGGGAAAAGTTTATGGCTCTACAAGGCTTCAGGTACTTTTTCAGCTTTCAGTTCTTCAAGTGTCTTTCCACAAGCAAGGGCATCTGGCTGTAACATTCAAAACAAAACACAAAAAGATGATGTTCAGCAAGATATGTTTCTGAGATTAGAAATTGAGATTAATTCATTTTTTGTTACTTGAGAGAAGAAGTTGCTCATGAGTTCTTCGTGGCTTGTGACGGGCTCTCCAGGGAGATTAACAGGATTTTAAGATTTAGCAAATCCAATGAACTCACATGGAATAGTTCTTCCTTAGTGCAATAGCTAGTAGAAACTATGTTGACCTTTTTAAAAAGAATTCAAATGTCAGAAAAATGTTGGGAGAAGAGGAAAATACAAAAAAAACTACTCTAATATTTTTAAATCAATTTACCATTTGTTCCAGGTTCACCGAAATTGACAACTGTGCATTCGTAATCAAGAGGATGCCCTTCAAGATTGACTCTCTTACCGTTTGACTCCATATCCAATTGCTGGATATGAGGGACGAACTTGCATAATGCTTAGCAGTAAGGAAGAATAGCTCTTGCTTGATAGTTTTTAATAGAAGTATTGAAGAATCCAACGAGAGCAAGCAACAAGGGTAAACTCTCCCTCAAGCTCTTTGCTGATGCAAGCTATTTATCGATGACATTAGCACCTTTTTGGTTAAATAAAAAAATATTTTTGAAGAAAGAAAAAGATGATTTTAAAACATTTGAATACCTTTGAGAACATCATTGACGAAATCAAATCCAAACTGAATTGAAAGTGGCAATATTCCAACAGCACTCCAAACGGAGTATCTGCCACCAACCCAATCCCAGAATCCAAAGACTTTGTCAGAGCTGATGCCAAACTTTGAGGTGTCTGCGAGATTTGTGGAAGCAGCGCACATGTGGAAACTGACTAGTTTTTTTATTTCTTCTTCGGTATCAAGTGATTGGCCGTTTTCTTTGTAATATTTGATAAGCCATTGTCTGCAAGATCTTGCATTCAGCATGGTCTCAGCAGTTGTGAATGTCTTCGAGTTCACAACGAATAGAGTCTCCTCAGGATTGAGGCCTTCAGTTGCACGAGCGAAATCAATGGGATCGACATTCGCCAGGAACCTAATTAAGAGCAATATCATAATAATCAGCTATGCAGCCTCCCAAATCATTTCAATTCGTGCAGTATCTTTTATTCTTCATTATATCTTGAAGTTTTATTTACCTAAGCTTTCTGTCGTGTGCTCTTTTTGCTGCTTCTGGATGAGATCTAAGGGCTTCATAGATGAACTCGATTGAGAGATATGAACCACCGATCCCAATGACCACGAGATTCTTAAGAAGCTTACCAGTTAAACCTCTAACTTCTCCACTTCTGACTTAATTTGAGAATGCTTCGATTGATTGCAAAACAGTATGAACCTCTTCGACAACGTTCTTTCCATCAACTATGATGGAATCTCCCTTGTTGGCACGGAGTGCAACATGTAGTACAGATCTACCCTCAGTAGTATTGATTTTCTCCTGTTATTTTAAATAACAAATAAATTTAGAAGAAAGAAAAATCCAAACTAAGTAATTTATGATTCCAGTTAAAAATTAGTACTACTTCTTCTATTTTCCTTTTAAAATTTCTCAATAGTAATTGTAAATCTGCACTTACACCGCTGAACATCTTGGCGATACTGGAGTAAACATTAGATTTAGTAGCTACTTCCTCGAGGAGATTGAGGGTTTCATCAGTAATCTTTTCATGAGTTAGATCCAAAACGATTCCACTTTCTTCGAAGACCAATTTCTACAGGCATAAGGATTCAAAATAATGAATGAAAGCAAAGAATTATTGGAATAAATTGGAAGTTGTTGCTATTTTTCTACGTCATTTCTCTCTTTATTAGCGAGGAGCTCCTTAAGGTGAGTTTTATCAAGGACTTGTTCTTGATGCTTCTAAAGATCCGCCCAGAGTAATTTTCTGCTCATTTATTGCTTGGTTATTTGATTGCTTTTTATTGATTATTATTTGCTGAATTAATAAATATCATTTTCCCGTGACTTTTATTTTGCAGATTTGTTTGGAGAATCGTATCTTTCTTTTTCAACAGAACAGATAGTGGAGAAATTGTAATAATAATAATAATAATAATAATAATAATATCAAGGATATCCTAACCATTCCACCCAACAAAATTCATTAAATGAAAGCAGACACTAATAATTAAAACATGCAAAATCATAATTCGATCAAAGATGAGAAAAATAAAAACTCTCTAGTTCACTATCAAGTCGATTCTTATGGCTCTCCAATGGCCTTCCTCAAATGGAAATACCCTTTCGTATTGTCTAAAGAAATTATTGATCAGTGCATTAGTGGATTCTCGGGCCTGTACACTAAGAGCAAGAGAAATAACATGGCTCGCATTTTCCATTTTCCTCAAAATAGCCTTTCCAGCAACTAGTCCCACAAGTCTATTCAAATAATAATTTATCAGCACAATTGCATAGTCTTTATCTTTCTTACATTATCTGGGTTGGCTTATTTGTGCTAAGAGCATTTTTGAACACATAAGTATTAACTTGCATGAATTGAGTATTCAGCAAAAATGCCCTCACCGCAAAATATAGAACAGTCTGATTTAGCATACCCAGGATGGCACATGCATTATCCTTTTAAACAGAATCCATGAAGCGAACAATCGTTGGGACAGCGCTTCTTCTAGCAGAACTACTCATAGTTATTTGGACATCTGATATATCTGGATTTTATAACGTCAGTTTTAACTAACTTCTGCTTCCCAGCATTTCCCTTTGTGCAAAGCACTGAATAGCTTTTATCCTCATTTGAGTTGATGAAAACCAAGATTTCTTCATTCTGCCTGAGACATTAAAATCGGAGGCAGCGAGTTTTCTCTTGTGGAGATTCTTTAATCATTTTTGTATACTTTCTATTGATGATATTAGAATCGAAGCATTAGCTTTTTGAAGAGAAAGTTTCTTACAAAATATGAGTATCTTATGAATTGGCATTATTCTTATCCATACAATTAGTATTTGGATACAATTATGTAGTTTAACAATCGCCATCAAAAAAATCATAATTACCCCTTGTTCCTTATCCTTAATTTAAGAAAGTGCATTGATCGACACTATTATTATCATAATTGAATTCTGAAAATTTTCTTTTTCTATTACACGCCTAATCCACGAATTCGCATCCTTTGCCTTTCCCCCAATAAATTTCACTGGCGTAGCTTTCGTTTATTTCAGAATAGAACCCAGTATCCTACAAGAGCTTGATAGTGAAAATCGATAATACTTGGTGTTCATAAGTCATCACTGCCGTCATCATTTCTCCATTTATGATAGTTATTTCCCAATGGGAGTTTCGAGACCCATATAAATCCTTTAAGAAAAAATGAATTAAGCAGACATATTTGTAGATCAGGATTTTCCTCTTTACCTGATTCTCAAGCTGCATACCGCATAAAGTATCGCATTAAAAGTATTCCTTGGCAGCCTCTAAGACTCTTGGACTCGCTAAAACAAACGTTTCTAATCCTCGGATTACATGAAAATGTATTTGGTGACTTTCAAGAAAATACGAGAATAGGAATGATTAAAACCCTAGAAGGTGAATAATCTCATGGATAACTGTAAAGAAGATATCTTGACGAAGTTTTAATACTTCTTTATTGTCTTTATTGTCTTTTTTGAAATGTTCTTTACACCAAATGTAATCACTCCGAAAGTAGGTCGAATGAATCCTATTTTTTATCCCATTTCACATAACCTTGAAGAAACTATAAACGTATCAGTATTGTGGTGTTAAACATAAAAATGAAGATCAGAATTAGATATTCCAGTTGTAGTGTCTTTTTTTGGGATTATCTTGTTGTCACAATTCAGGTCTTAGCCTTTAAACTTGATATTTCTTGGATATGGCAGGACTTTAATCAACCCAGAAAAGAATCTAGCAGCATCTTTTAAAATAGAATTCAAATAGGATATTTGCTTTGTTGTCAAAGGCTAAGTATTTTTCAACTATTACGACTTATCTGAAAGAAAAGTAAGATCGAAAGTAATTCGAATAGGTCGAATTTTTGTCTTATCCAGAAAATCCTTATTATTTTATTACTTTTTTACTTCTTTCCGAATTTGTTCCATTTCTTTAAACCTGAATAATTTTTCTTTTCTTGTTTCTGACTCAGGTGCATTTTGGTGTCCACAGCCTTAAGCATCAGTGAAACTAATCAAAATAAGCACCACGAATATTAATAATCTTGTAGATATTTTAGCTGATGATATCTTCATTTTGCAAGGAGTTATTAAATTGGAGTGATCTTGTTTTTATTTTTATTATTGTTCTAAAGAAATAAATAATTAATATTTGATTTGATTTGATTTTAATGGAAAATTATTAAGCATATCTGATGGTCTAATTAATCTTTTAAGATAATAACTATTTCAGTGTGGGGGATTTAAGTATTTTTGTAATTTAGTAAAAATAGAAGAAGCATTTGATGAAAAAGAAACTAAATTAAATATTATTTTTCATATTTAAATATGTGATGAAAGAACAAATTAATTATTCTGATGAGAAATAATATGAGAAAAGATAGTCCGCTAACAATATGAAGATTTGAGAAAAATATAATACACTAAATTATTTTATAAATTTGGAAAAAAAAGGGGGAAAAATAATAAAATAGAATTTGAATGTTTAAAGCAAATTCCTGTTGTTGTTAATTTTGTTTTTGTTGTTTCTGATGGCTTTTTAAGAGAGAGGAACCAATTGGAATATTCTTAGGATAATTCTTATTACTTCTACATTTGTTCAATTTCCTAATCTATATGAGAGATACTTTGCAACTATTGCGATGATTATCGATGCTATACCAATGATTCCACTTTCTAACATACCATTTGTGATTGTTAAGCTTCCTATTCTAAATGGATTTTGTTATTTATCAAACTTCAACTCATCAATATGAGTATCATATGAATCAACTATTTCCTTAATATGCGCACACGGATTTTCAAGATTCAGTAACTAAACATCTTCTTTTATCTTCCCTACAGCTTTAGCATACAAGTAATTTTAAGTCTTGAATTGCTAACAGAAATATCTCCTACGCATTCTGTAAATATCCATGACAACACCTTTATTCTGATTTAAGATAGCATCATGCAAATCAAATTAAGAGTTTATCTTTGCTCCATAGAATAAGATCTTCATTACAATGTAGAGTGCACAGATTGTTTCTAATATTAGAATAACTAAAAACGATGGCTCCAGAGTTATCACAGAAGAGTAATCTAACACCACTACGACAATGGAAATCACCATAATCAGCACAAGCCCAGAGTAATTAGCTTGCACTCGAATATCATATCGTTTTCCATATTCCTAACAAACATGACGCATCAATTACCAAGCCTTCAGATTGCATGATTTAAAGATATTTATTGTCGGCAACACTTTATCAATATCGATTGTTCGCAGTTTCCTTGGAGATATCATAAA
>Ga0302271_10002100_pt1 | contig 18365 bp, 14 predicted proteins | sample III_Bog_N1_1_FD_198767 | JGI IMG/M metagenome (GOLD analysis project Ga0302271, IMG submission 198767) | Peat permafrost microbial communities from Stordalen Mire near Abisko, Sweden - III_Bog_N1_1 | ecosystem: Environmental > Terrestrial > Soil > Wetlands > Peat | place: Sweden: Abisko...
TATTCTCTGATCGTTATCTACTTCGAGTCACTGATGCTTCGTCTGCAACCATCGTCTATGTATTACCATATTCCAACAATGCATCACCTCTTCGAACCCTGTAGTTCTAAGGTTACACTCCTGATTTCAGCACTTCTGTCCCAATCTATTAAACTCTTTAACTACCTACTATAATTAACGACGCTTAATGTCTACCTCAAATGTAAGAATACTACATTCTCCCAGCTATTAACGCGACAAGCATCCAATCGATCTTAGTATTCCGAATTAACCATGTGATTGCACAGAATCAACTGTATAAGATCATTGATCTCAAAGGGACCCTCAAGAATAATAAAATATTCGCTTCGAGTTCAGGATACTTAGGGTTTGTGGATAGCTCCAACAATGGATATTTGTATACGTTGAATTACATGATGGTACTGCAATTCGAAGTTGAAATCGAAAACCCCACAAAAGCATTCACTCTCAAACCATATTTTATGTTCGGAGCAGATTTCAGGATCAACCCAAAGCAATTTTTCTTCCCATCGATTTTCTTTTTCAAAGATGTCAGTGCAGCTAACGCAGTCATTGATTCAACTAACACATAAGTATCATCCCTGATGGATTACTTTTAGAAGTTCGTCACTCTCAGCTAAACTGAAACAATCAGTGTGAATTTAACTAATGCAGTCTCCAGTAATGTGCTCGGATGGCTTCCTAGCTAAAAAGGTCTTAATCCTCCTGTTTAGATTCTACTATCCAATCGAGTTGATATTACCCTTTAAAATCCATAGATTATTGGTCTGTGTGATGCCCTGTATTTCTTACCAAATGTCACAATTATATCATATAACTCTACTGTAGAAATCAACTAGAATCCTATTAATATGTTGTACCCTGATCCCTATCTCTTCTATGACCCTGCGACTACGAAAAATACTACAACAACTGATAACAATGGCAATCTCATTTCAACAACAATATCAGTTGCAATATATTCGATTGCTTCTAATTACGAAAACCATCAACAATCATTGTTAACTGTGCAGTTAACTGCGACATACAAGCCTTCCCTGCAGACACCTTCATTGTAGATCTCATCAAGCATCATATCAAGAAATGCACCTGAGCTGAATTATGATGAAACGATCACCAGAATCCAATCTGATCCAATCCTTGGATTGCTTCTGCTCAAGAAAACCAAGCAGTCGCTTACTCAAACGATATATCTTCTCCAAATCACTGATCAATCTTTCTCCGTCGATTGTGATTCGCTTAGTTTCATAAACTCCCTGGGGATCTTAGACATCATCTGGATACCTACTATGTAATTCAATATCTTTATATCCTCCAATAACATACTTTACACGGGATTCACACTCACAGAAGGAAGCTCAGCATTTGGATTAGATCTATTAAAAATGCCTAGTTTCTAATAGTTCTCGTAGAATGTTAAGACATTGGCACTAGGAGGATCCATACGCAGTAACTCTATTTTTATCTCATATGATCAAGTAACTGCAGTTGAGCTATCTGTTACTAGTAGCGATTCAGGCGGCTCATTTGATGTAGAGCCACTGAACGTATATTTCGGGGAAAGTAACATATTATTGACTGGTTAAGGTACGATATTGTCCGATACTGAAACGCTTTTACTAGCGATGGATGTTCAAAATAATGTGGCATATGAATCGGTTTATTCAAGATACAGCACAGCAGCAAATTCTAATATATTTTCAATTTACAATATTATTAGAGCTGCCGGTGGCTAGAGTGTTCAGGACATCACAGTATTCAATGGATAAGCTAAGATATCACCACTTATTAACCCTTCAAATGAATCCCTTCAGATCCTCTTTAATTCTTAGCCTGGAGAGAATCCTCTAGGCATTGTTTTCTCAGTTTCTCCTTCGATCACGATTTCAATGGTATAAACAAACAGTAACTCTGATTACGATGGAGTTGGTGCTTATTTACAATTAGAAGGAACTGTTATGAACCAAAACCACTCGATTCCCCTCAATATTGCCTTAGGATCATCGAACCATAGAACATCTGGGATCAACTTAGAATTCACATTATGGGTTGTGATTATGCTTATCTTGCAGTGAATAAAAACAAAGAGAATTTATATATTTTTATTTAATGTTGCTGTACATTTGCTTGTATGCGCATGTTAAACAATAAATAGACACAATGGAAAGAACTTAGTTGTTTTAAAGTCCTTTTTAATCACAAAAAATATAAAATATTCATTAATTGATCATTGTTTCTTCGCTCTTTCTGCATTAGCTGTTGAATAGAATTCCTTTGATTGGTTAGCGAATATTGGTTCAAACAGCCAAGATGGGATAAAATTGTACACAATGAAGCTCTAAAGTGAATGAGAAATATGTCCGTTTGAGTACCTTGCGAGGCCGAGCCATTTCAAGCCACCTTATGCTGATTATATTGGAGTGATTGCTCCTAACTTGGAAAGTCTATTCCCGTTTTTTGTACCTTCATTAATCGCTGGAGTATCGACTAACAAGCTTCGTAAGGAAAGAACATCGATTTGTTAGGTATTGCTGTATTCTTATGAAAGAGACCTACTGAAAAAATCATCAAATGCTTTGGAGGCACTGTAAATTGAACCATAACCTTATGGGATTGTGCCGCACATTGAGCTTAAATTCATGATTCCTAAGCGATAAGCATCTTGCGATGTTTTGAGGAATTGCTTAATGATGATTTAACTCATTTTCACAGTGGCTTTGATATTCATTTCTATAAGTCTATTTAGTTAAGAATCTGTGAGATCCTCAAAATGCCCACCTTCACCAACTCCAACGTTATTCACAAGCAATGATATGTCTAATCCGTGAATCTCTCTTTCTATCACTTCATAATCAGCTTTCGACATGTCTTAGCAGATATTCTTAACATCGATGCTTGGATTCTCAGATAATAATTCTTTCTTGACGTTCTCAAGTTTTTCAGAGTTTCTAGATATTTAAATGATATTGAATCCTTCACGAGCGAGGACTATTGCATTACCTTTACCTATTCCATCAGTGCTACCGGTTATGAGGGCGTATGTTCTCTTGCGTTAAGGGTCTTTAGGTTGATATTTCTGGAGAACTTTGGTAAGATTTTAAAAATGAGCGTAGAATATTCGCAACAAATGAAAAGCTTTGCTTGCGAGAAATATGCAGCCTATGAAATAGATGAGAGAGCTAACAGACATTGTAAAAGATCAAGGGAGAAAGTTGAATGTTTAGGTTGAATAAAAGGAAAGGATAATTGAAACCTGTTGGAGGTATATTCTCTCTGTTACTTTTGGGAAAATCAACAATAAAAAAAAATCTAAAATGTTCTCCGAGAGATATTCGGAAGGCAAATTTTGAGAGAGAGAATTTGATTTTTTTCTATTCATAATTGGTTTGATCAAAGAGATTCTAAATTGGCTTTGGATTGTTTTACCTTTAAAAACTGCCATAAAAAATCATTTCAATATTTTTTTAAACTTACCATAAAACAATAGGTGCACTATTTCTATTTTTTCAATCAATTGAAACATAAATAATTTACATTAATTCATGAATATATTCGTTTGCATTTTGTGAACTTCTCTCTCTTCCTCCAAATAAGAAGCTTTTAGAAAATTTGAAAATAGAAAAGCTGAATTCCCTGCAGATAGCGGTTGGTGAAAGATCGTTTGATGAAGAATAGTCTGATGAAGGAAATTCGGGGAAAATTTGATGGACATTCAAAAAGAGAGAGAGCATATTTTGCAGAGAAACAAATAAAATAATAATATTCGAAAGGAGGAATAATATCGCGAACAACTAATAGAAGTATTAAATACATAGCTATTTAAATATCTCTCAGCATGTTCGCTACTGCAAATACATTGAGTGTGTGTAATGGTGGTGGTGGTAATAACGACGAGGAAGAAGACATGCGGTGTTTCTTTTGCCATGAGACAGCTTTTCATGTACCAGCACTGGCTGCATATCGACTTTGTGGCTGTCCTGCATCACCATTGATTTGTGCTTATTGCTGTTTGTCAAGTAAATTGAAGGATATCATGGGAGGAGGAGGGGGGTTAATTTCAAATATGAATAGCAACGATTGTTTGTTTGGTTGTTAAATTTTCTTTTGTTTGCAAAACCAGAGGACAAGTGTTTCTGTTCTGAGTGCGGAGCGAGGTTCGACAAGTAAATGCTGCGAGAAAAGGGATAATATCTTAAGAAGATGCAGATACAAGCTGCCAAATAATCTCAGCACGCATTGAATGTTTCTTAGCAAAGTGCTTTTTTCCCAGCAGCGTAAGGCACTGTGTTGTAATAGCAGTGCTAAGGAATGTAAGGACAACCAAGATCATTACAAGTAGTATCACAGCAACAGTCACAGCAATAATAGTATCCATTCTCAATGAATAGCCTCCCTGTTTCGTGGAGTAAACAAACAGAAATTCGTTTTTAAATTATGATTTAAAACTAATGTGGACTAATATTTTGACTGATAATATTTTTGTTATCAGCCAATGAAGCATCTTCGACATCTTTTAGACAATAAAGGCAAGGGGGTTAGCATAGTCTAGCAGAGAGTGTGTCATTCCCTGGAATAGAAGCAAGACATGACAACTAGGATTATGTGATGGAAGCTTATTCGGTTAATTCAGCGAGCTCAGGGGAATACTCATAATAGTCACAATAACATATGTAACCAGGTGCCATTTCTAGCACTTTAGCCGTAAAGCAAGGACATCCTTATTAACAGTATTCTACATCTTCAACACGTAGCTCAGCCTCGACAGCTTCAACACTAATGCATTCGTCTACTTCGTTGTTTGGATCTTTGCAACAGCAGCAGCAACCTATCAATAATGGCAATTAGTTTAATAATAGCAATAACAGTAGATTCAGTAATCCTTAGCCAGCTCGTTATCCATAACAGCAGTAGAATTAGCAATAATTCTAATAATCCAAACAATAAGGTTATCCTTTTAATCAGCAAGTACCTGCAATGCACTATGATAATTCAAATGGTGCTCAACAAATACAATATCCTTAGTCGCCTCAGTCTATGTGTTTGCAAGGATAACCGCCATATGTTTAGGCTCAGCATTAACCATAAGTCAATTAATTTCCTAATATATTCCAGCAGAATAACAACAACAACAACAACACCAATATTCCCACATCTTTCTCTTATAATCGTGGTTAAGCAATGAATCCTTTCGTATAACAACAGTAGTAATAGTAGCAACAATACCAAGTAGCATCAGAACCGCAGTAGAATACAATTCCTAATCAATACAACAATAATAATCAATATTAGTCGTAATACTAAAATGAACAGTTTAATGCTAGTAATTATCCCTCTGTCTACTAAAATGATTCATAGACAATACTCTTACGAGACGCTCAAGGTATCTAATAAAATTAGTCGCAATAATACTTCATACCTCAAATAGCATAATAACAACATAATTAGTTTGCATTTCCTCTCAACTTGCAACAAAATCAGCAAAGAGTCTTTTCTGATATTCAATAGACAATTTTCAATCAGTAGCAACACTAGGAGTAAATCCAGTAATAGTTGATCCCACAATAGTTGAATCATTTGTAGCTACAACATGACAATTCGAACTAAGATATATCTGGGATGATTGTGGAGCATGAGTAATAATAATAACTAAACACTTTCCCAGCTGCAGTAGATTAGTCATAGGTGATGTATCAATAGCAGCTAGATGAGCAATAGTAACTTTTCTCTGAATTCACTCTAGATGCTCACAACTAATAATCCAGAGAAGACCAATAGCAAGATGTGTTGTAGGAATAGCCATAATAATAACTGACTCTCCCTATTGATGAGACACAACAACAACGAGGAAGAACACTTCAATAACAGCAATACTATTCTCCATTATAGAACGTCGATTCTCGATCATCCTCGCATTCACGTACGCAAGGTACACTGCTTGTGCTAGGGAATTCGAGCAGATTACCACAACATGAATTTGGATCTTCATCGATGAGGTTTTAGACGAGTCCAATAGAGATCAATTAACTAGCAAGACAGCGATCGGCGAGTAGTCTCAGTGGGAGACAAGATAATTTAGTTAGTGGGAGCATTGATAGAGACGATAAGAATAGTTGTAATAATCCAAGTAGCTGTTAACCTTAGAGATCTGAAATATACTTAACGAACAAAGCTTTAGCATAGCAATTCAAGCATCAGAGAGCTGACATGAGACATCCAGCTAGATCTGCTTCATGTGAACCTGCTTCATAGCTGTTACCTGGTGTGGTCTAGCAATCACCCTTGCAGATGCAAAACCAAAGGAACACAATACCACCATAACAACAACAGATAAAATCCCATATCCAAGAATAATCACTTTCAGTATCATCAGCTTTGTAATTCTAATAGATACCTGCCAGATCATAATAGCGCTAAGTTTTACCATAGTAGAATAACTAAATATCTTGCTTATTTTAATCTGATTCTCTCCATTACAATAACATGAATACATAACGTTCTTCCTATGACAGCAACACTAATCATCGTAATCTATCTAGTAGTAGTTCTTTTCAAAATTTAAAGTAAATGAATTGATTAAAGCAACTCTAACCAAGATGAAAGTACAGGCATGCTAATCTCAATCACACGCACACATTTATATTCTTTATTTATTTTATTCTTTTTCATGTGCTCTACTTATTTGCCTTATGTAAATATCTCTTTATGTTACTTTAACACCATAAAACAACAACAATAACAACCATACGCAACTCGATAATAATATCTTAACACACACACACATGCAAGAACAGAGAGATTTACAAGGGAAGTATAAATCTATCCACAGCTTAGATTGAATTAAATAAGTAGTGTTTAGAATAACTCCTTTAATAGAGAAGACTCTCTAGTTTGTTCGTTTGTTTCTCATAGCGATGTTCTCCAATAATTGCTATTTCTAATTCACTCTCCATTTCTATGTCATTTCTTAAGCTTATGGATTCGTTTTTTGATGTTCGCGAAATTCAACTGTTTATCATCGTCTTCTTCATCTTCCTCCTCTACCTGCCAAATAACCAACCATACATTGCATTAATTAGATGTACAAATAAGAATAACCCAAAACATAACACAACTAAAACAAACACTCCAATATAAATTAATCTTCACTCACCTGCTTAATCTAATGCTATCCCTCAAGTTCTTCTTCATCTTCTTCTTATCCCCCGTTATCATCATCATCTTACCCCTCTTCTTATTATCCTTCTTCCCATTCATTTTATTTTTCACATCTACTCTTTTTATTCTCTTGTTCTTCACAATTCCAGTTCTCCTAAATATACTCCTGCTAGCTCATCAACTAACTTTATCCCTCCGTTCGCTAACTGTAGTTCATTACATCTATCTTAAATGATTAGCTATCATTTCTATCATGATTATTACTATTATAATTCCCTCCATTCCCTCCAATACTACTGCTCTATTCACTATGATTATCTTAACTTTATTAATTATGAATGCTACTGTAGTTATTAGAATCATTTAGACTACTAAGACGATTCCTTCCATTTATGTTGATATCTCTCCTGCTACTAGCATCTTCTTCAGAGTGCAGCAATATCTTTCCTTAAATATGCTTACTATTATTATGACTCTTACTCTAACCTTTATTATCGTCTCTTTATTTCGGAATATTCTCCTCCACTTCATTACTCTCTTACCCTAAATTAGTCAGCTATTCTAGTCGATCAATAACAATAGAAGTTTAATTCCTAATCTCATCATGCTCATGATTATGTTGAGTTTTCGATGCAGTTAATGCTAATAGCTCTTAGATAGCTTAATCTCTCTTGTCGATTTCATCCTCCGCTGCAACCAACAATGCCTCTAACTCAGTCACGCGATCACGAAGCTGTCAACAATTATAATATTAGGGATAAAAGGATAATAAAGCTGATGGATTAAAAATTAAGGAGAACTCGAAAAGATTAATGGGTTAAAATTGTAAAATATTCAAATATTTAGCCAAAAATTTAAATGGTTGAACATTGGGTTGTCCTTACAATCTCATTTTCTTCAATAGCCTGTTGGAGCAGCTCTTCGAACTGTTGTGGCTGCTCTCCTGGAGCGCTCATCGACTGGACCTGATAAAATAAATACTTGCACGCTTTGTTGCCTGTCTATCTTGGGTGTGTGTGTTTTAAGGTGATTGCTTTATTAGTAGTAAGTATTCACTTAAAGTTTGAAATTTGGTTTTTCGTCAATCTTCCCTCCCCTGGAGATCATTTTCAAACAAACACAAATCATTTCACTTAATAATTATCATCTAGTCCTCTCAAAATAATAACAAAACACATTTTGTCTTAATTGAGTCCTTTTGGATTATTAACTCATTGAAAAAGAAGAAATCTAGTTTTAGAAAAATGGATTAATAATACGAATTATATTTATTATTAATAAATAAGAATTTGTTGAAAAAATTCAAAAATTTTTGGTAAAAAAGAGCAAAAATATATTATTTTTTTGATTGTGACAATCTTATTCAACTTCGATTTGTCAGTTCATTCACAGACACGCATACACACACACAAACCAGTCCATTTTTTGATATTACTATTAATCCACACTGGATCTTCTCAACATCCTATTACTCAATCAAAGATAACCTACTTGAGTGCTGCAACAAAGTATGCCAAAAATAATCCAAGGATCACAACCTTAAAGAACTTTGACATAACTCCTAACAAAAAATAAACCAATAAAAACCATTACTTTTACTCAAAATCATAACAATATTCTATTCATGTTACCTTCAGGTCTTAGATTCTACAGAATATCATATTTCAGTTGTTCAGTACCACCCACAAGAAACCTTGAATCGCCAGTGAAATCTATTCCCTTCACTGGCTCATGTAATCGCTGTTGATTTGCTTCTAAGGACATGTGTCGGAGATTCACAATCTAAAGAGTACCATCACTACCACCTGCTCCGATAAACAGTCCTTCTTTACTGAAACAACTACCTGTGACAGTATTGCAGCTTAGTTTAATGCTCCCAATAGGGCTTGCTCCTGATTCTACTCCTTCAACCTGAGAAGAATGTGACCAAATTAATTAGGCAAACTATTAATTTCTTCATCAATCTATCATAGACTAAACCATTTAATTTCCTCTTATTAATTCTGATTGCTTACATTCCATTTGGAGAAGATAGCATTTCCTTTTGGTTAATTTTGAATCGTGTAGATGTACTTCTCATCAAACGAGAAACTAAATATTTTCAAAAAGTTCAAATGATTATCTGATTATTTCTATGCTATTCTTACAAGACTCCTGCGAACTTAGATTCTGCGGGGTTTCCAAGTGTGATTGTCTTGATCAGCTACTTATTTTCTAAGTTAAAAACACGAACTGATCCATCGTCACTGCCTGATACAACAAGAGGAAGAACTAAATGGAAATCCACGGAATTGATCTTCCCTGCGTGGCTCACAAACTCTGATTTCTTAGATATTTTGAGAGTTGATTTCTCTGTATCAAATTTAACATCCCAGATTCTCAGAATTGCATCGTCACCGCCTGTTGCAGCCAGTGTGCAGTCATCGTTTAAACGGATATCGTTCTGTTTGGGAGGTAAAGAGAGAGCGACATAGGCTTGATACAAATATTAACAGAGGTTACAATAAACGGGGATGGAGAGAAGTCAGCTTGAATCCTCGCTAGCAACGTGAGCTTCCCAGTTGGATTGTCTAATTTGTAGAAAAGAGCATATCCGTTGTTAGAGCAGGCTGCGATGATCTCGTATTTTCTGTTGAAACTCATTTTTTCAATGCAATCACTGCCAATATCTTGAGTATTTATGATATCCTTCAGCTTGTTAGCTGGCATTCCTCGCTTGTAGCAGATCTATCAGCAAGAAGAACAAGCAAAAAGGAAGTAAGTTAACTTTTGTTGGATTTATCATCTTAATATGGATGTTGGTTGTTACAATTTGATTCTTGACTCCATTTCCACCACCAGAAAAGTAGACCTTGTCCTTGTAACCAAAGACTGCATGGACCGGGATAGCAATCTCGAAATAAAGCGGAGTAGCACTCATGAAGAAGCAGCAAGTTTATTGATTGTCTTTTGAGTTATTATGAAATATTATTTTTTCAGCTAATTAATTAAATAATCAATCAAATTTTTTGAGAAACTCGATGAAATACCTTGCCACAGTCTAGATCTAATTCTTGGATTAATTGCATCATCTACTCTAAGAATATCTTCTATCAAATCTTCAGACGTATTAGCGAATCATCAGGAGAATAATTCTTTCTTTTTTTCATTTATTATTTCACGTCAAAAAAAATAAATTCTTGCTAATGTTTGCTATTCTTAGTTGCCATTTCAAAAAAGATGCTTTTTACAATAGCAATCAGAAATTTCTTTTCAAAAATCAAAATATTTGATTTACTTAGCTTTTTTAACTTTTTGAACATAAATTACTAACTGTAAATGAAAAAGCACACTAAAACTGCTTAAATGTGCTCCTTAATCAAACTTAATGCAGTATTTTGAATTTGAGGATCCTATATTATTTTGGTATCTTTCATTTCTCAGTTTCCTTTTTTCACATATTGAAATTTGAATTATCATCAGCATCATATGCATTTTCATCTTCCAAGGAATTATTGTCACATTACACAAAATCTTCGTTGACTGAGTTGTTTAAGCCTTATCCTTCAGAGTAGTCATAGTCCATTTTCTCACCTTGAAGATCTAAAAAGCACCTTTAATTTGCAGATATGGTTAAAAAAAAAAAAAAATGATGAATTGATTGTTGAAAAAAGTGGATCATTTTAAATTGTTACCTCGCTCTGAGAAGCAACTAAATGATGTGCTTATGATGGTCAATTTATATCCCCAGCTGCTTGCTCTTTTCTTTGAGAAATCTCTCTGATTTACTCTTTGCAGAGGAGAGTTCTTGTTTTTTCATTTCTGGAATATGAATGTAAATTTGATCGTTCAAGATCTACCTATTGTAGACAGCTTTCAAAGCCTCCTTGACATTGGATGCCTCCAATTCACTGTCAAAAAAGAACGACGAAGATTCTTATTCTTGCTTGCATATCAGTTCTGTCCACAAAGAAAGTAAAAAGGATTCGAAAATAGAACTAATTTTATGGGTCTAAAGTAACTTAAAATATGTATTTTCTTACAGTTTGGCTCGCTGTTGCATTCAACATAGAAATACTTCTAATTGAAAGGGATGATATTATGGATAACTACGAACACTTATCTGCGGTATGTTGAGTCGATCAGTGGTTGCATATTCTTATTTTTTTTCAAGGTTGGTGCCTGCTCCATGCCCCTTAGTACAAATAAGATAAGAATTTTAGATACATAACTACAATTAATCTGAGATCTACTCAATTTCGAGGAATTCATGGACGACAATATTGTTCATGCCTACCGTGAAATCGACTATCCGTTTCTCTCCTTATTTCGTTTTGATTTAAACCTTGTAGGAGAGAATCTACTTGGGAGGTACAATATTGTCTTCCTTGATGAGATTAAGGGAGGATCGTTTCATTTTGAAATCAGTTGCCTCTCCTTTTTTATTCTCCACTGCAAGGCTGAAATATTAAACCAAGAGATCTCGCTGGAAACGATATTTCACTTTGATTTTTCTGTCAGCTTAGTCGATTGTGCTGAGGTAAATCTCGTCTTCGTTGAAAGCAGCATTGGCGCCCTGAAAAGGAATACACACACTCACACATTGAAGGGAAAAAAATAAAGAAAAAAGAGATATTAACCATCCTTATTTACTTTGATTTGTTCGAATCGCAATGACTTCTACTGCGTGGATTGGATATATGTAATTCGCAACTCCTTGAAGTCAAAGAAGATGACCATTTCCTTTTATTTGTATTTTAACAATAATGTAATGAACTGAAAAATATTCCTTTTTTCAAAAAACATCTTACCCTCTACAGCTAATTCATATCGTAGACTTCAAACGCTCCAAACATATACACCTCACCTCCTGAAAAATTCAAAAAAAGCGATCAACATATTTCTCACCAAATAATTGCATTTTCAAACTGCTAAATTGCATTACTTTGCTAACTAAAGCATTGCTGAGCACTACATGGTTAGTAAAGCAAACATCGAACTTTGAGTAGATACAAATACTATTGCCGTTTGTCTTCCTGATTTTTTGATAAAAAATGAATCTCAATTCAAATACTCAAATAAACAAAACTCAAAATGATTCTTTTGCTTACATTATTTACAGTTTCCAGTGATTTGGCAAATTTCAAAAAGAACAAATTATTGTCTTTCTATCCTCCAACTGCTTATGGAAGCTGCTTTTGAAGCTAGATTATGTTTTTACAGTTGAAAATTGACCCATTCGTGTCAATGCAAAATTATTTTGGATCAAACGTGCTTGGATCATCCTTAGTCTTTGACACCACTTCCTCATAGTAGGTCCTCATTGACAAGGGTATCTACTCATTTTTGTATAATTCTAATGAATTTAGTTAACAATTTATTGGTTAATGAAGAACTAAGAGGAAGAGAGAGATTCGTAAGTGAATTATTGTTGAATCTATTCGCTTCTGCAATTGATTTTTATTCTGTCGTTACTTGCAGTTTTGAGCTCAGAAATCGTGAAAGATCCAAAAGGATCAAAATCCAAGTCCTTCATAAGATCTTGGTACTTCGATAAAACCTTAGTATCATTCGAGCTCCCTTTCATTTCAAGGGTTTGCTATCAAAGTTATTTTCAAAAAATACTAATTCCGCTAAGTTTTCTTTTTTTTATTTGTTAGTCCTTTTATGATTTCAATCTACTAAATCTTGCAAGCCTAATTTTTTAGATTATTACTCCAAAAATCGATTGGAATCACTAAATATTTCTTATTTTAAAATCACAACAAAAGGACTAAGTATTTGAATAAAATAAGGATTTAAGATGAAGCAACACAGCCAGCCAATCAAGCACAATTATTAATTTTATGTTGATTCCAGAGAAATCCAAAACATTATCAAATCATAAATAAAAAATCAAAAGGAATTAATACATGCAGTTCAGCCGCTTACATACAAGTTAAAGATCTATCTACAAAAATCAAAGTTTCTGTCTTTTCCCCTTTCTTTAGAAGAGAATCTTGCTGTTACTGCCTATCGGTTGCACCTTGAAAAATTATCGCCTATCAATTTTTAGAATTACTGTTTCATAGAAAATAACTCTATTTTAGCATTATCAAAATCCCTTGAATATCAACTCATTTGCATTCAAACATGCAAAAGCTTGTTTTCATAGGATTATTCTTCTCATGGTCATAAGGGACATCTTCCTGAGAAGAAATAGTCAATATCCTTTGCTTTGCAAGCAAAGCACGAATTTATATAATTCTTTTAATTGTTCTGAGAATCAATCCAATTCATATCTGCCTTTCGAAAGACACCACATACAGGAGATAAATCGCCTGCATCAAAAGAGCACTCTTCCTGCTCTTTTTGGTTTTCATTTTCTATTGGATTACAAACCGAAGTTCCTTCTGGGAATCTATCACAAGATCCAGAAACTACAAATGCCGTTTGATTGTCAGCACAAGCAAGACATAAATTAAGAAACTACTCATATATCTTACTGGTTTTGCTTCCTTTCTCTCTTTGAAAAGCACACACAGTGGTTGGGTTTCTCAGACATATTTCCTGTAAGCCTTCTTCTTCAAGAAGATAATTCTATCGGCACAAGATTAGGACACTAAACGACTACTAAATATGGAATACTTCAAAAACAAACAACACATACATAATTGTGGATCTTCTCATAGTAGAATGCAAAGCTGTATGTCTTTATTGTTGTTGTTTTTGATCACAGTGTGGTTATCTGAAACAATAACTCTTTGAGTTTAAAAAGAATAATAAAAATAAATCTTTGTTTGGTGCCTTTTCCACTAAGGGATTATTTAAAACAATCTAAAGAGCATCGTAAATAGAACCAAGAATTAATAATGAACAAGATAAAGTTCAAAAGAACCTAATGATTCCATCAATATTGTTCTAGCAATTCTGAAATAAAGATAATCTAAATACCATAGAATCAATCAAGATATGCCCAAGCATTCTTATTCATAAAAACAAAAGGAATGTCATTCCTTTTGTTTCCTCATTAGAAATCCTCCTTGATCATCGAAGTAGATTCGGAATATGATTTAAGGCATTCAGCTATCTGAAAGTGAAAAAGCAAGGAGATTTTTCTTCGTTTTCTTGAGTGAAAAGATCAGATGAGTTAAAATTAATAGAAGTGATATGTCATTAAAAAATGTTTCAAAGGGTCACAGTAAATCTTCAAAGTTAGCTGTGGGGAGTGTAAGGTAATTTCAACTAAATTATGGAGCCTGCTATTTTCTGGATAATCTTCACAAAGGCCTTCTTAGAAAATGTATCATCTTGAGTTAAAGCAAGCATGTCATTTATTTATGTATGCCCGAATATGTTGATTTTCTTTATGAAAATCTATCTCATTCCAGAGACCTTAAGCTTCATCAAAGCGATAAGGTTATTATTGTTATTCTGAAGGAGATTATTCCTTGAAGATAGATACATTTCTCTGATTTGAAAGAGAAAGATCTATCATGAAAAAAAATACATTCAAATGAGAAAATCTTGATTTGGTACACATAAAAACAACAATTTAGTTTCAATTGTTATCTAAATTACTACTTAATAGTTTCTCTGCTGATTTAGATAAAATTTATTCCTTGTATTATTGAGTATTTCAATTTATCGCTTAGTTCATTTGAAGTCTAAATGATACAATAAAGAACCATTCCCATAAAAACCCAGAACCAATTCAACAGAGAAAAACCTCTTTTTCTTCTTAGAAACCTTCTGCAGAAACTCCAATGATACTAACCACTTTCATTATGAGAATATTATAAATGTCTTAGAAGCCTTAGTTATTCTTTTAGGATTGTGTTATTGTTATGGATAAAAACTAAATACAAGCTATTCATAAATTGTTCAGCCTATTTAGATCTGACAATATCCTTCATTAGAGAGAAAAATCTCCCCTCGAATAATTTTAGAAACTAGAACAAACTGAAGTCCTTTGTAATAATAAATCGATTCTGCTATGAGGGATAAACGAATCCTTCCCAGAGTTATTTTATTATTAATTAATTGTTGTTCATTTTGTTTCTTTAAGATTTTTAGCACTTATACTTTTATTGTTTCAAAATAATAAGTTATGAGGGTTATGGAAATCAAACAATATGCACAACAAAAATGCCCAACCCTCAAGGGGCGTTTAAAGATAATAATTATTCATAAACAAGCCTAATAAAAAATATCTTTCATTTTCAATAGGAAGGAGCAATATATATTTTACATATGAAATACACTGGTTTATAATTGCAAGCGATAGTGGAAGAAATTGATAGAATTGTCTGGTAGGCGTTAATAAAAAAGAGATAGATCAACACACGTTTCTCAGTAACTAAATCAAAAAATAATCAACAAAATAGATAGAGAAACATACAGAGATACAATAGAGTGATTGTTTATTTTTGAAAAATGTCCCTCAATGTTCTAAAACTCTCATCTGAATAGTTCCTCGCTAAACTAGGGCAAGAGGTAAAACTGTGAATTGTTTAAAAATGTTAAGTTTAGAGAAAGTTCTTGGATTTTTGGGAGGTTCTTTTGACTTTTTTATTTCTTAAATGGTTATGGTTGACTAGATTCAATTCATTGAGACACACTTATCGGAGAAAATGAACTAAGAGGATTCTGAGTTGTTTACATACTATTTCGGTGTCTACGAGAAAATCAAAAATGAATTTAATGTAAATGAGAGATCAAATTAGAGTTACTATTTGTAAGGATCGTGGTTTTGAAAAGAATCTGTGATTTTGTTAATTCTCTCAGTCAAAGCTTATCAGAAATGCAGCAGAGATCTATGGAGAATTCCTCCGCACAGTAAAGAGATTCAAGAGAAAAATTGACAATGCAGCGAAATTCTTTGAAAGGGATATCGATTCCTTTCGGAAGCGATACGAGCATACCTCCAAACCACTGCTACCTGTTATCCACGATATCAAAATGAACGTCCTTGATAGGATGACCAAATTTGGTACTAAAATTTTTATGAGCAGTTTTCTTGAATTTAGAAATAAAAAAACAATTTTGGTTATGAAACCAACAGATATAAACATACTTAAGAACGCTAACTTCTCCATGCACCTTTACACTAACAAAGAACTTTGCGATATTGCTTTTAAGATCATGGATTGGCAAGGGATTTACTAAACCCAGACAACTTATTCTGCTGGTTAAATCAAGGCATTGATTAAGACCATCTGCCTCAAATATAATGTCATCCCTTATCATAACTTCACCCACGCTTTCTCAGTCTTCCAGGTTATTTTCATACAATTCTTGATTGCGTGTAATAGAACTTATGTTATTTTATTTTAGATGTTGTTTTGCACTTATGAGAACTCTCCAACTTTTAGAGAGTATGTCCAGCCATTCGAGTTTATGTGTACGTAAATTGCGGCATTAGGGCATGACCTCAATCATAGTAAGAGATTTAAAAGGAGAAGGCAAAGGGTTGAATTGTGGTTTTTGGGGGGTTTATATTTTTTAAAGAGGGCATGGGGAATCTCTACAAGCAGAAGAGATAGGCACAATGGAGTCTAAATCACTGCGAGATAGGTGTGCTTGAAAATATGCATGCTTCTTAGCTGTTTTAGATTCTGCAGGGAGTTGGTGGTGACCACGATGATGATGGAAGTGCTAATTACTTCACATCTTTGAAGGATTAAGTAAGGTCTTTTGGAGAGAAGACTTCAATCTTTCGTTATTTCAATTTGAACTTTTCTTTAGCTAATTTCCTATTTATTTTAAGAGCAAAGTTTAAACACTGAAGCGCATATTCGTCTCATCCATTCTAGCCACAGACATGGGAAAGCACGCGAAGGCTACTGCTAAGCTAAAGAAAAGAGTCAATGCTACAATAAATGTGTTGAATTCTAAAGACAAATTAAAAGAATAGCAATCCTATTATTCTTCAGGAGGGACAGCAAGTGAAAACTAATCTCAATCTGAGTTGAACACTCAAGCAAGCAGCAGTATGTAGATTCATTAATTGAAAACAGAAGAAGAAAACATAGGAAAAATATCAGAAGTAGATAAGTACAATGCATTTGATAAAGACAATCCTGAAGATAGAAGGGTAAATAGCCAAATAATGCTAAAAAAATGGCTGGAATCTTGTCTAATTGGCTATTTTCTTTTAAATTAATTCCACTGATCATTTAGCTTCTTTTTTTCAATAGTTTCTCTTGAATATCATGATGCACGCGAGCGATGTCTCTAACCCATGCTTAAACTTCAATAACTACATGAACTGGAGTTATCTCATCACACAAGAGTTCAACGATCAAGTAAAATAACTGACTGAATTAATTTGGTGATTAGATTTATTTTCGATGTAGACAATCAAAGAAGAAAAGCACAATCTCCCAGTCACGGGGTTCCTCATCTACAAAGATAAACTCACTTTCTTAAACGGTCAAACATTCTTCTGCAGTAAAATAACAATTATCTCTTTCCTATTTCGGTTCACTGGGAAAAATATTATTTATTTTTTATCCTCTTTTCAAGAATCAATAGTCTTACCATTTTGGAGTGACATAGCTAGTCTATTCCCCGAACTTAAGATATACCCCAACGCAATTGAGTCAAATCTCAAGGAGTTAGAAGTTCGAAAAGAAACCCATAAGCTCAAATTATCCAGCAATCTTTGAGGATTACAGAATGAGCAGGCATAGACTGAGCTTAGCCAATAGTTTCTTATTAATCTCTATGAGCAAAGGAAATAATCTTTTTTTTCTTAATCACCTCTCAGAAGTGATAGATCTCACATATTAACGTTTATTATTAAAACATTCAGCACAGTTATTATATTTTTATTTTTGTTTTTCTCTAATTGTAATGATCCCAGCTAGAATTATTGATAAAGATCACATATTTTGGCAGATTAATTTGAACTTCTTCTTGCTTTCAAAGCTTGCAGTTAATTTAAAATCTATCTTGAACTTTCAAGCTTCAGGTTCTTCAATTTCTTTAATCTGGGAAGATACCCAAATCAAACAAGAAAATGAGAATTTGAGAAAAAAAATATTTTTGTGAATTGGCACTCTCTCCCTTCATCTCTCTACTTCTACTGGGTATTCCCTGAAATTAGATAATCCTTCCCTCATTGAAAAATACTATGAATTTTTATTTTGGCCTTATTATTGGCTGTACTTAAAATTTGAAACAAGCTATTTGAAGATACCACTCCAAAGAATATCATAGTTAACTAA
>Ga0302271_10002102_pt1 | contig 18355 bp, 19 predicted proteins | sample III_Bog_N1_1_FD_198767 | JGI IMG/M metagenome (GOLD analysis project Ga0302271, IMG submission 198767) | Peat permafrost microbial communities from Stordalen Mire near Abisko, Sweden - III_Bog_N1_1 | ecosystem: Environmental > Terrestrial > Soil > Wetlands > Peat | place: Sweden: Abisko...
GATATTACTATCTAACTGTAAATAAATAATATTATTATTCGACGTAGCTTGGCTTGTGTGTATTGTGTGTGTTTGGATTTAATATTGAGAAGATTGACTGCATTTTTATTCCTTCTTGTCTTTTCACATTCCTTCATTTGAACACCTTCGCTAGCACCTCTTCTAACTTCGGTATTGTTACAGGTTTTGTCAGATAATGTTTCATTCCTGCATCGAATGCTAGTTTTCTTTCTTACTCTGAAATAAATGCTGTACACGCTGAAATAATCGATGGCTAAGATTCCCCAATATCGCTGAAATACTTCAATATCTCCATGGATGTTTCATATCCGTTCTTCACAGGCATGTCAATATCCATCAAAATCAACAAGTATTTATTATGCATTGGGTTGTTGTTCTTGCAAGAGATAGAGGACTATTCTTCCTGCAGTTGCGATGTCTGATGGGATTTCAATGAATTCTATTATGACTTTGATTTGACCATTTCAATCGCTTATGCTCCACTCGTTGCTTTCTCAATTTTGAAGCCATACTGTTTCAGATTGAGTTCTAGAACATAAAGATTGAATTCATTATCATCGACTAAGAGAATCTAAGAGCAACTGCAGGTGCTTTGTTCGTTTTACTATTTGATAAGAGTTTTCAATGGACTTGAAGGGGTGAAAGAGGAAGAAGAGGAATCATTCGGATTAGCACATAATTGAGGAAGCTAAGGAAGTGCTATTTACGTTGCTGTTTTTGATGAAAAAACAGGATTTTTTTATATGATTTGTGTTTAGTGCTACTACACACTGGGCATATTGGAAGATGGTTAAATTGCAGGGGAACTCGAAGTTTGCTGAGAGTTCTACTGGTAAATTGTTAATCTTGGAGCTGTAAATGTGAATTAAGATTCTTCAGAAATAGGATCCATGGCCATTTACTGATGGCTAATTATCTTCAATAGATTTCTACCTGACTGGATATTTGAAGTATTCCCATGCATTTTGGAGTCCTTTTTGTTGTCTTTAATCGAAGGTGAAGATCTTAATGTGTCAGTGTATTCAATCGACACCATTTTGATGATTTGATTGCTCTTTAGTTTGAGTTATGAAGACCCAGAAACATGGGATCCAGTGTGCTATGAGCCTATGCTGTTATTACTAGGGAGAAAAAGGAAAGAAAAAAAAACAAAATAAAGATAATAAATGGCAAAAAAAGAAAGATATTATTATTCTTTTATGGTTCTCTCTGCCATCAATGGTATTTACCTTAGAAAATGTTTTTCTGGAACAGTTTAGAACGATGGAATTGCGATTGTATTCTCATTCAAGAAGCTTACAACATCTGCGAGGATCTCCTCCGTATCGAGATCTCTTGAGAGTCTCGAAAAAGCTGGGAGTTATTTCTTCAAAGTTGATTTAGATACACTGTAATCACTATTCACTTGAGATTATTTCCCAGGAATCTTAGATTAAATCAAAGAAGGCTAATTTCTTGGAGGAAGTTATGTAGCTCCTACAATATGGGTAGGTTTATTGTTCCTTTCGCTAGCATGGATCTCTACCCCATTAGTATCCAAGGGTAACGGCGCCGATAAAGAACATGAACCAATTGAGATATTGCAGGAGTCTTTTAAGTTTTACCTTTGGATTAACTGAGAACTAATAGGCTATGAAGGTAACACATGCTGTTGCTATTAAGGGTTCTTGTTAATCTGCTCATTCTTCGAAGTTGCGTCATTCAAATGCAGCTTTAGGACTTATGGTAAAAAGGTATTTTAGTTAGTAAACACATCGTGACAAGACACTGAGCAATTCTCGATGTTCAATTGTTTTTGTATATCTAAAGTCAGCTGGGACATATCTCCTATGTCGATGTTGGAGTAGATTCTCTTCGGCGATTAGGATTACTTTGAATTTATGCTATTTTGCTAGTCTGATTTCACTTGTTTGGGCTTTTAAAACCCAATTGGTGGTTTCTATCTTGTAGTTATTTTGTCATAACTAAATCTCTTATGGTTATTAGAGAGTTACCCTTCGAGATCTTCACGGACATCTTCGGAACTGTTGCACTGCCTTGAGAAGAATACTTAATCATTAGGGGTATTGGAAATATTCTTAAACGAAGAATACTATTGTGAAATTGCGTTGTTTGGATGACTTTAACTAACTGAAAATCCACTTTGATTCGTTGGTTGGCATTATTCTTCTTTGAAGTAATTACTCTGCATATTATTTTTCAATCCAAACTAGCTGCTCGGCATGTTTGCACTTTGATAACTACTGCTCATTTAGAATTATCCTGATTACGAATGCTATTATGAATATTATTAAGATTATTGGCGCTTTCTGCAAATCGATGGTGTCTTGTAATCGATTGATGTCTTCGATGGATTCTTCTCCGTGAGATCCTGATTGGAATTATCCAGTAGCGTCCTCCAATGGGAGAACGAATAATCCATGAATTTATACTTATTAAAAGTACATCCTTTGATCACTTTTGCACGATTCACCAAATAAAATGAAAACGCTGAACCTTCCCCAAAATTACTAACTACTTCAATTTTCCTATTTCCACCTAAGCCCTTCGCAATATTGTTCGCAATTGCTAATCCTAATCCAATACCTTCTGTGTTAAGTCGTGTTGTATTTTCATTTGTCTTTTTTGTTTTTTTTTACGTTTTCGTTGTATCCAACCCATTGAAGATCTACGATGCTATCTCTGATGGGATTCCACAACCTGTATCGGATATTGTGATTTTAATTAAATCTACTGTCTCTAAATGCACTGAGATGGTAATACATCCTTGTTATGTGAATTTAATCGCGTTACTAAGTAAACTAATGATAACTTGTTTTAGTCTAGTCTGATCAGAGTGCAGATTATTCGGAATAGCTGTATCGATTTGCAGTTCAATTATTAGATTTTTGACTGCTGCTGCAAGACAAAAATAACTTACACATTCTCTAAGCACAGCTATTAACTCAAATGGACTAAATTACAGTTGTAAATTACCATCTTGCAACTCAGCAAAATCTAAAATATCATTGATCATGCTTAGCAGCAGCTAATTTGAGTTCAAAGCAGGTGTGATGAACATTTTCTTAACGGGCTCAGAGACAGCATCACTTCGAGTAAGTATGTCTAAGACTTGAATTGAACAATTCAGTGGTGTTCGTAACTCATGCGATATTGAAGCCATCATTTTCGTCTTGAATTTCTCTAACTCAGCTCTTTCAACAACTTCTCCGTAACTTGCGTTGCTCTCCCAAATTTCAATGAACACAATATATTCAGGAGATTCCATAGAAGGAAACTGTGAATATTAATAATATTTTTCCTTTTTCTATTGCTGAAATCCCATTGAAAGAGAATCGTTTCTTGAATGATTCTTAGAATTTTCTTCTCTTCTAGTATCTTCATCATTTTCATCATCTTCATAAACGATTGTATCACCATCATCGCACATAGAATAATTATTTTGCTAACCCCTAAAGATTCTATTACTCTTGTTAGATATTTCTTCTTCATCTTCTTCACCTTCCCCTTGGTATTCTTCTACTTGAACGAACACTTTAATCTTCACTTGAACAACTTTTCCATTTGGACATTTCGTTTTGATTTCTAATAAATTCTTTTCGACTTTGTACTCAGCTGGCTAGCGTTTGCCCTAATCCTCCCCTTCAGATTCCTCTAAGAAGCTCTTTGTCATGCAATTATCATCCTTTCGAAGATCCAGTAATTAATCACTCCAATACTATCGATGTGAGACATTATTCTAGCCTTAGTAGTTATCATGTGTTAGCAGCACATCTAATAACTCTTAGAGACTAAAGAACATCCCGAATCTCAATCCACTGATAAGAAAATCATTCTTCAGTAAAGAAACCTTCTTTAATTGCCTTTATGAAGGGTATCTAAGAGCAAATCTCTTTTTGTTGTCATCTATTATCTCTTTAAATGATGTTTAATGCTATGATTATTCCCCGAAATATCCATTTTTTTGTTTTTCTTTAGATAATCTATTCCCATTCTACCCTGTGAATTTATTCATATAGCTGTAGATACTGTGATCATTCTGCAGATACCCTTACTTTAGGTTAGTTTCTTCATCAAATCTCTCTACTTATTCGATATCTTAACTTTTGTTTCTTGGAGTCTAAACTACAGCTAAATGAGGGGAAAGCAATCCGTAGACTGACAAATTCCCTGATGGTGATAGACATCGATTGTGTGTTTGGTTCTCTTAGATGCTACTGCTATCAAACCGTGTGTTTCTTGTGAGATTGTCGTTTATCAGAAAACTCTAATTGCGGCTACGAATTTGTGTCAATGTTTGCGTTTTCGAAGTAGCTTTGTTACTAGAACTGCTGAGAGACTGTGATCGCTTGAGAGTAGATGATTAAGTGTAGTATTAGGAATGACACACAGGATGTTATCCTAAAGTTATTCGTTTCGATCTAGATGGTGTTTCGATAACTTTTTTAGAGCAGAATCCTCTCAATGTCGTTGTGAGTTCTCGTCTGGTATTGGAATTCGTATTGAGGATATTCCAAGTTAGCAGGATATTTTTGAAATCTTAAGGGGTGGTGTCCTTGGAGCTTGCGAAGTATTCCTAACAAGCCTTATTGCTGTAGGTTATGTTTAACTCGCTGTTTATCAGGAGAAACCCATGAGAGGATTAGGTTTTTAGAAGAGACAGCGCTAGATGAGAAGAAAACTCAGGGGTATGTTGGAAGTTATCGTAAGGTACAGATTGTTATCTTTGCTCGTGCGAACGATTACCAGAAGAGTTCACTTTAGCTGAAGGGAAGAGACAAAATTACTTATTTGTGCTTGTTAGTTGGTTTTGCTGGTGCTCTTGAGGGTATTTCTCCTGCTAAACCAATGAAGATTCTAATCTTTGGAGTTTTTTGGCATCGAAGACATTCCCAAAAGAACTCAATCTATTCTTGATCATTTTAGAAGTCATCTTGATGAACTAAGCTTGCAACTGCGATGACTTCTAACTGGGAGATTTTGAGGTATCTTAGCGCTACAGTGGTAGCTTTTAATGCTCGTTCTTAGTCAATTTAGTTTCTTCATTTGTTAGATTAATTGATTTATTCTTGTGTTCAAGTTATTTCTTCTTTCCAGCTGATCCTCTACGAAATGAAACATTATCTTCATTAACCATGCTGCTCTTTTTAAGGGTATCTGCACAAGATGTCTCCCTTTTTGATCCAATCAGCACAATCGATGCAAAGGTGAAATCTACTGAGATAATCATAGATATTGAAATTGATGAAAATGTCAGAAACATTCTAGCTTAGAAATATCCTAAATACATAATAGCCAAGAGGATAAAGTGCTTCTTTGTTGGCAGACTAGTGAACTACTGAGACAGCATGCAGAATGATGTTGTAATTAATGCAAATAGTGTAGGATATTCTAGATGTTGTTCAAGTTCTTCATCATATGAAGAAAAGTAGATCTCACAAAGGGCAAGATCAACAAGATGGGCAAGAGAGCTAGCTGATATGGAAACTGCTAATGATAGAAAGGATGTGATAACTGCTGCTGTTGAGGAAGAAGATGAGATATGTCTGTTGCTGCTATTGCTATGAATATTTTGGTATTTCTTTTTGAAAGTGACAAGATGAAATACCACCAAAACTATTGAGAAACCTATTGCCATGGAGGTGACTGCTAGGCGATAAGGAGGCATATTCCTGTTGAGGATACCTTTGAGAAGCACAAAGGAGCAGAGAGTGATTGTAAGCACTCTGTTGTAGACTTCAATGAATACTTGCCATTTTAGATCTTGGTAAGGTTTTCTGGTTTTTCTATTCTATGTTCGCTCCATTGCGGTTTAGCTTAGGGAATGTCGCTATCACGAGAGTAATCCCTCTGAGTGAGTCAGCTGATAGATCGAAACCTCTACTTAATTTTTTAAAGAAAAGAAGAAAAAAAACTGAAGGTTTATTCAAAGTTATTGATAAAATCAAAAAAAGAATTAATTAATTAAACTTACCCTCCTAGCTTGTTTCAACACCCCTCTCCCTCTCCAGCATACACATAGCTTAAATAGGATTTAGATGGAATGCAGGGATTTGGGTGAAGCAACAGGTTATATTAGAAAAGAAGGTTTATGAATTATCTTATGCGCTAAATCAGCAGCAAGGAGAAATAATAATATTGGTATTATTTTTTGAGTTCATAAACAGGGGGAATTAGTGGATAGGAATGATTCAATAAGAAGATGGCAAATAGTTTTATCAGCATAGTGTATATTTCTATGTGCATGCATTTATTCGTTTATCTGCTTCTTCTATAAGTTCAAAATAAGATTGTTTCTTCTGGGGAGCTAGAAAAAAAAATAGTTAGCTTGTTTAACTCCACTAAACTAATTAATTAAGTTGAGTGCTACTACTATCTTAATCTGCGCAGTCCTCATCTAACAAATAAGATCTAATCGAGAAACAGAGTGAGAGTATTAGATTAGTTGATTCCTTCTTTACACTCTTAATACAACCAATAATAACAGCACAAAACGCAAATGAATGTGAAGATTGTTCAATAATAGCAATAGTAATTCTTGTAACAATTGCAAGCCTCAGTATCATCACAACAAACTACACCATCCGAAGCACCGTTGAAATTACAAGTCAAAATGGGTGCAAAGGAATACGCTGATATTCGCGAAAGAATGGGCAAGATTCTCTCTGATATAGAAGATAACGGTGAAGATTATAACGACGAAAGCTGCAGGAGATCGAAAGATCAAAAGAATGGATATTAAGATAATTCTAATTTCGGTTAAGTTAGCTGTCTCCTTCCTAGTTTGAGTGCCCCATCTATCAATGGAGCAGGGATTAACAGAACTCAAGGGTTATCAGGTGCATCTTCTTCTGTTCCTGGATCGTTATCGATTTTCAGCCGATAAGCTTCTCCTAAAGCATCTGGAGATAGCAGAAGCATTATTACGAAGGATGCTAATGATGCAAAGAACAAAACAGCGAGTTTCTGGAGTAGCAAGACAGATAGTTAAGGGAATTTAAAGATCTCAGCGATTCTCAAAAGAAGAAATTAATCGGTTAATACAGTACCTGAGAAATCAGAGTAACAGAAGTCAACGGAGATACCAAAGGAGATTAAGACATTACTGATCCTTCAGGGATAATAATCTTAATAATCTGCAACAGCATCGCAGCCATCATCACCCGGAAATAGCAATAACAACACTAACCATTTTAGTATCCCTGGGACAGCGAATGTAGGGAGTCTACTATCTTCCGTCACTGACATAGGATATATGAAGCATCTTCGATCGATGGAGAGCAAAGGGAGCTTCCATGATGAGTTAAATAAGCTGGAATACAGATCACACATCCAAGAATAATTCGGAAATAGTCTATTCAGTAATCGCAATGTATTGATGAATCTAAAAGGCTAATCAATCGGTGCTATCCCAAAGAAGTTTGATCATATTCACATAACTGAAGCTATCATACCAACGTTGTTTAACAGTCGTAACATGAGTAGCAGTAACAACTTTAGATCAATGCCATTGAATATGTAGAATATATAGAAAGTATCATAGAACTATCCATAACCTTTGTCGACTAAAGCTAGTTCTTCAAAGGATTTTAATTTCAAACAACCGCCGAATTCAACAAGATCATCACGCACTCCTAGCAATGCGACAACACCTAAAAACAATATGAAACAACAATAACCACTGAATGCTTAGTTTAGTTATTCGAAAAATGACTTAATCTTATGTGCAACGCCATCCAAAAGAACGAATAGCTGTAAGAGGGTTATTTAGGTTTAATATTTTATTGTTTTCATGTTTTTTTGTATTTAGAACAGCAATCGTCGCAAGTTGATTAGTTTACATCGACATTGCAGAGAACATCTTCGAATAATTTCGGAGTAACAGCATCATATGATAAAGAATCAGAACCTCCCCGCTTGACGACTGCTTAGATGATTAATACTATTCTTGGTGCTGGAAATAACAACAACCATAACAGCACAACAATCATCAATCCATTTGTTGACAATCCTTCTCATTTATCTGACATTCTTACTCATCCTTCGGTTTCTCTTAAACCAATTGATTTCCCGACTAGAAAGTTCATTCAACCCGATGTGAAGAACAAAGTCACGAAACGATAGGAAACAGCGAATGTTCGTCGCTGGATGGATGAAAAGCTGCAAGATCTTCTGCAATTGCCTGATTTATCTGTGAATTAAATATTCACATACTTCTAGAATATTTTCTAAGCTTCAATCAGCGAAGTACTGCGCTAAATCGGTGAGGAATGCAAAGAGCGAGAGGTATTAATATAAGAAATATGGGATAGTTAAGTTAGTCTCAGTGAGAAGATCTTCATTGCGATTAGTAATTAGAATTAGTAATCTGAGAATGCATCGTTAAAAGAGATATCTCGATTGCACAAACACTATTAGTTTGAATTGCAGAAGTAATTCACCCTTGTCGATGAGAAGACAAGCTTAACGAAGGATCTGCAAGCGCATTTATCAAGGGAAATATAAGAGAATCGATATGTGCGGAAGAAAGCACAAAAACTTGAAAAGAATTATAAAGTCATTAATAATCAAATGACTTAGCTGTAAGAGGAATATAATATTATTTTCTAAGAGAATCTAGCGTGGCTCATGAATGCGAAATCGATAAACTGGGAGACAGCACTGGAGTAGAAGAAGAAGATGCTAGAAGAGATCAATCTGAATAGGAAAATGAGAAATAATTTATTGAAGATTGGCGATGAAGTTAGGAAAGATAAATTGACCATTGAAGAATAAGCGCAGAAATAAGAAATCGATAATGTAAAGGATTAACAGAAAGAGGAAGGGAAGAAGGGAGGGGATATTGTATGGGGAATGAGATGTTGATTTGGTTTATTTGTTATTAGTTAGTGAATTAGTTCGTGATAGACAGGGAGTCGAATTTACCTGTGGAGTTAATTCGACCTGAGGACGAAGTAGATGAGCCATTCGAGTTAGATGAGAATAAATAGCCTATTTTGAGAGATTTCTAGAAAAATGAGAGTACATCAACTGAAGGATTGATTGAAAATGTAGATGGCGAGACTAGCATGCTGAAGATATAGACTTTTGAAATGTATTCTCAGACAAGGAAGAAGAAAACAAATGAATTAGCTATTCAAAAGGATTTGGATGTTGAGATGGAAGAAGCGATTGTGCAAACTGAGTAAGAGAACCAGAATGAATTTACGTAGACACATGAAGCTGAGACATTCGATATGATGGTGCAATGCTGCTTGCTTGATGGGGATAATGGTATTGTTTGTGGGTAAAAGTAACAGAAATATGAGGAATAATAGTTTACAAAATAACCAACAGTTGTACCAAATATTCCGTTGGTAAGCTATCAAGAAGAAGAATCGGAAGATGGTGATGGTATTGAAGAATAGAGGAATGGTACTGTTAAGTCGATTGTTGGGATGGAATAGGGGTAATAATAAAGAGATTCAAATAAGAATATTTAATAAAGTGGTTCGAATAATCGCATAGTAGCTTCTCGTGGATAGATTCCAAGTAATCGACGAGTTTAAGAACCTACTAGTGGGTAACAGTTAGCTGGATCGAAATAGAAGATAGATTCAGGTAGCAGCGGAAACAAATTAGAGAAGTAGATTGCATCTGTGAAGAATACTGGATAACCTGGCTTGAAGAGTAGTCTAAAGATAAACAGTAGTAATAGTAATTAACAGATAGGCACAACATCCCCTTTGAGATCGAGATAGACTCCAGGGAATCACGTGAAATTATCGATATCGTCAAGTTAACCACTTGTTAAGAGTAGTTAGCAAATGGGGGAGTTTCCAGTTACTTAGAATAGTAGCTAAGCGTTGATGAGTAAGCAGCAGGGGAAGAATGGAATTAGTAGTGATAATGGTAAACAAGAAAAAGGAGAAAATGAATAGTAATAGTAGTAGTAGTAGAAGTAAAGAGAAGGATAAGGAGAATATAACAGAATCAGCAGTGATGATGATGACGATGATTCTAATTTAGATGATGGATATAACAAATACAACAATGGTGCTGTTGCTGCTATTGGGGATGAAGACGACGATGATGATAGGTCTTAGAACAATGAGAGCTACTTCTTAACAGGTTTAGATGGATAGCAGACAAAACAAATGAATCGCATGCCATTTACTCGAAAGAAATAGACTCAAGAACCAAGTATTACTTTTAAGCTTTCGAATTAAGATAATAAAAGCAACTCTTATCTTCGATCTGGGCGATAGTTATCACCTAGTTCAGGGTATTCCATCCCATCGGAGAAGTAAGAGTAATCATTAAGGAATCTCAGTCAGAAGATTTCAGGGTAGTAATAGCAGAGTGATCAGGAACTGCTCTAAGGGATGGATATTAAGAAATCCATGGAATTATCGGAGAAAGTACTTAAGGAGATTGAAGATGAGAATACTAATAGTCCTGTAGATACAAGCAGCAATAATAATCAAATTGCTAAGAAAGTGTAGTTAGTTTTAGCTAATAATCATACAGGAAATATGAAGATTCCAGATGGAAATAATAAGAGCAGTAATAATAATAGAATTCAAAGTGATATGCAGATGCTATTGCAATTATTCAGTGATGCTTCAGCTCCAAGGAAGGAAGTTGAATAGCAAGTACGAGGGTATGTTGAGGAAATATCAGTCGAGAGATAGACGTTGAATACAACCATATCGATTCTGTAGAAATAATTAGAAGCCATGAAGTTGTAGTAGTAACAACAATAGCAAAGAACTTCCTAAACTACTGATTAACATCTAGATAGAGATTCATTCTAGGCTTAAGCAAAATATCACTAGCGATAACAGTAATAGACATTCGTTCATTATGGTAGTAATAGAGATGAAGTCAGTGAAATAGTATCACCAAGCTCAGTTAAAACACCCTTCTCAGATACTACCAACTAAATATCTAAATCAATATTCAGACCAGCAAACAACAACAACAACAATCCACCTAATAGTAGCAATCACCAATTAGTATCTCGTAGTCCTCTTCCTGAATCAAATAGTCCTAAATCAATGTTTGGAGTAGCCAATGCATCATCATCATCTCCGAAATCAAATCAATCACGCTATGTAAACAACTCCTAACGAGACTCATTCTCACACAGAAGTTCAGTTTCTGTGAATGCATAGAACAGTAATAATAACAATAATTTCTCCTCGGCTAGTAAAAAAGTGAGTATCTTTGGTAATGGCAAACCAACTAATAATTTAAATTCTCTAAATCGAGCTGATTCCTCCTCTGGATCATCCTCTGCAGATGAAAACAGCATAACCTAAAAAGACGAAGATATCATGAATATGTCTCGAAGTCGCATCCAAGCCAATTCAGGCATAGCAGCGAAGAGAAATTGGAATCTTGAAAAATTAGCTATAAGCTAAATCAAACAAGAATAAATCGCGATGAACAGCAGTTACATGAACAATAGCATTAGCTCGCCTCGTGTGCTTAAGCAAAGTCCTTTCCCAGGCGTAGCAAACATATCTAGAGGTTCATTTAGTGCATAATTTGTACCAGATAGCCCTAGATCGTCGATTTCTGCAGCTGCGTAGAAAAACAAAACATACTCAGCGAATACTGATTCTGCTCTTGCAATGCGTCGTAAGCTGAAAAGTATCCGTGGGCATATTAAAGCACCTAAGAATATCTTGAAATATCTGCCATAGATCTATAAAATGATGAATAGCGTGTTCAATGATAATTTAAAAACTGTGAAATCCAACGAAGCGATTCTAAACCCTCTGTATGTGCAAGTATATGAGTATTTCTTGTATCTGTTTGGCTTGCGGAAGGTAGCAGAGATTAAAATGGCATAAGTTCTAGAGTAGTGCTTGCTCATGGCGGAGGATTATTTGTCGATAAATATATTCATGAGTATGTACATTAGTGATATGAAATCGACGGAACTTGATTTTGTATGCAAGACGATGTATCTGCTGTCGGAATTGAGTTAAGGTATCAGAGTTGAGAAGACAAATACGAATAAAGCGAAGGTGTTATAAGCGATACCGTAGTTGTTTGAGGCTTAAGAGACACAGAAGAGTTTGTGTAAGATATTCAATAATTATATGGGGAAAGGGAATAGTAATAATAACAGTGGAGAAGTAGGATAATTATCGTCATCGCAGTAGGAAATTAATGAAAGACGGAATTCGTTGTTTGGTGTGATGTGTGCAGCACCGGTATGGACTGCGGAGTAATTAGCGGAGTTTACAAATCTCAAGTTGGATTTGTTTGAAGTCATGCGTGTGCTGCTGAGATAATATAAGGAGTAGAAGAAGCAGATTGGCATGGAGTATTTTGGTACGTTCTACTCAGTGATGACTTCCGTGGAGCATTCGCTGATCGATGAGGAAGGTATTCGGTTCTTAGCGAATCTCTCCGGGTTTACAGATTAGAATACGCATTAGTTATTGATGAACTTCAGGAGCAAATCGATCATGAGTGAGATGAGTTACGATTAATTCTTGCTGTTCGCGAATAGGTTGGATATATTCAAGACGAGTTAACTAGCGAGTTCGCTAGGAGTTCAATTGAGTCAGAAGGGGGAAGATTAAGGGATTTAGTAGCTGAGTGACTTGAAGGAATTCTGGGTGGGTAATAAGTAGACCATAATAAGTTAGATTATTTCTGATGGGAATTACACGAATTATGTTAAGAATGTCATCGAAAAGATGGATATTCTAGTAGCGTTGCTAGACTCAGATGAACTTGATTCGAATAATTAGTCGTATTTGTTGAAACACTAGCTGTCATTTATGATCTGCTAAGCAATCCTGAAGAAAGTTGCTGGATGGGAGAATCAGTGATAGGGGGAAAAGAGAAAAAGATGTTCGTAGTAGAGATGAGAGATGAAGAGGGTTTATTGTATGTATTTGAATTGCTTTAATTAGCTTCTATGTGTACGTTTTATGAGAAATAAATCCAACAATGAATCAATTTAGCTATGCTGAATATTTGTTATTTGATCTACATGAACGAGGGAGAGGAAGGATAATCACTGCTGACCCAGCTGAGATAATCCGAATTAAGATGGATCAACAACAACTAGCTCCCCTCCATGAAAATGAAATAACAATAAAATAAATGAAATCGGTAAATCAAAAATAAATCATTTTCCTTTTTGTTTTCGCAGCTAATGCGAAGTTATTAATATCTTCTCTGAAAGAATATACCCAGAGAACAAGACAAGACAAAGATATTTCTTAAGTATATTTATGTTTAATCCTCCTTAACACATATAGAGAATATGCATCAGTATTCGTGATCTATTGTGAGAGAGGGAGAGAGATTTCTCTGCTCATTTCGAAACTAATAGCAAGCAAAAATATTTGTTTTTTCTTTTTGGAGATAGCTTGCTCAATTATCCTTTTCAGACTTTGCTCTTAGGATTGAATGGGGCAGGCTTTTCTTCAATGATGGATACAGACACTCCCATACTGTTACATTACCCAAGAATGCACTTTTTACAGCAAAAATAAATTAACAAATTCAATATCCATAGAACGAAACTGATCATTTGAGAATAAATAGCTGAAAAAGATGACTGCATATTGTAAAAATATGCATTATTTGTTGATTAATTTGTTCTTTTTACATTGCAGACGCTTTCTAGTGTTGCTCTTCTGAAATCGATGTCAAGTTCCTTTTTGATTTTAGCAATCTCATAGACATATCTAACGTCGATGAAATCAGGATTAACATGTCCTGTGAACTATGTCAATTTCTCCTTGTCTGAATAGGCAAATTAAAGCAAACAATTAGAAATCAAAATAGGATGATAAACTATGTTCTAAAATTCATTCTCCTACTGAGAACTTTTTTGATGAGCCATGATGTCTCAGGTGGTTTGACAACGTAATTGTAGCTTCTGTCAACTTTTGCTGCGAGCTGCACTCTCAATGGCACATCGGTACGAATATGAGCAGTCGCTGCATTGAAATCCTGAAAAGAAATATGGATTTTTCGATTTGATTAGATAATAAATGTAGTTTTAATATGGCAGTTTTTCATGAGAAACTATTCGTAGAATACCTTGCAGAAATGCATCATATTGATACCAAGTGGACCCAGAGATTAACCTAAAAGAGAAAGGAGAATGAAAAGAGGTTATGAATTTGTTAAATTAAACTTGAGTCATCTATGCATGTTGTTAGTTACCCATTTTAGGGTTAGGTTTGGCAACACCTGCCATCAGTCTTAAGTTGATGATTGCTGTGGAAGAAGGAGATTCATTGTAAATAAACAAAAACAAAATTTCAGTCATAGAAAAATATTGTGAAAAGGGCTTATTCTGCTCCTAGATATTGAAATGAAGGTATTGGAATAAAGTATTCTTACCCTTGATTTCAGACATTGTATCAAGGTAGCTTTAGTGGGTGCAAAGTTAGTTGTCTTGTATCTCTCTTCTAATCTCTTTGGGATTGATTAATTTGAATCTCTCTTTTCGTTCTTGGCTGAAATCAAGAAAAACTAGATCTTTCTATTTTTGTTTAGACTGCAAACCCCTCTGTTTTTTGAGAAGATAAGACTTCTCACTCCCAGAAGTTAATTCCAAAAGGGTCAAATAGGAATTACAGGAATTTAATAAATAAATAAGTAAATATTTCGAGAAACTAAATAAGAATAACACTAATTTGAAAATAATTTTTATTCTGCAAAATGAACTAACAACACAAATTACACTTATTCTGTCTATCTCTCTTTCATTATCTGACTTTGTCATTCTTCCAACTTGAGGTCTCTGCTCTATTATTACCACTCCTGTTGTTGTTGTTGTTGTTATTATTCCGATTGAAATTATTAGAATTATTATTATTATTGAAATTGTTGTTTCTTTTAAATTATCCGCCTTGATTTCCAGGATTACTATTATTTCTAGGTCCTCTTTATGCTTGTCCTCTATTATTCTCCCTTAGATTACTTGAACCATTATCTCTGTTTCTGTAATTTTCACTTTATTATCTTGTATTTCTTTATCCACCATCTCTACTTCTGGATTAATTCTCATCTCTATTTGATCCCCTGTAATTCCCTGCCGCATTATCTCTTTCATTACCTCTACTAGCCCTTGGAGCGTATCTCTCTTATTAATTATCATATGGCTCTTTTTTATTATGTGACCTACTTCTGTCATTCTCTTAAAACTACCCATTATTATCATTTTTCTTCCAGTTACTCTCTCCTCCTTATTTTTCATTCCTTGGAGGTTATTATTACCTACCTCCTCGAGGTGCATCTTATCCATCTCCATTTTGATCATTATGACTATTATTTCCATTACCATTTCTGTTTTCTTATTTGTTAAATCTATTATTTCTGTTATTCCCACCAAACAAATGAGAAGTTATGTTGTTCTAAACCCCTCCTCTTTCGCCTCTACTCTCTCTATTAGCTTAAGCAAATCCATTATCCTGATTCTCCCTTGGTGCCTTAGAATCATCTTAGTCTTTCCTTTCACTGTTTCTTTCTTACTACCTTGGTTAGTATTACTATCTTTAGATTACTCCTCTACTATCCTCTCTCTTGAATCCCCTTGCATGTTGTAGATTCAATATATTATCGCTCTTCGCAGTGCCATTGCACTCAAAATTAATAAGATACGCATCCTATGCAATATTATTGTATTTCTTCAGAACAAACGCAAACAGCACAGACTGATTCTTTATCTTGATTTCAAGTATCTTCTTGACTTAATCACCTTGCTACAATACCTTGATCACCTATTTATGCTGAGGTACATACGGCAATGTCAAATCGATTTACTTAAAACTCACACTTTTCGATAACTTTTATGCCATCATCTCCTTATTATCCTCAATACCATCTTCTTTCGATGCAGCTGCTAAGATCCCTTTGATTTCCATTAATTCTTGTGGGACGATTACATCCCTTGTCGGAAGAGGTGCAGATACCATCACCAACTGGGAATTATTCCCATAATAAAATTGCATGAGTTTTTTCTCAGAATCGACTAAAGCATGCAAGGAATCAATTGTCCCATAGATTGTATCCACTAAATGACTCGAATCATACCCGATCTACAACAGCTAACTACCGTCTTTAGCTTTACTGTTCAGAATAGCAAATAGCTGATTGTTCTAATCGGCCATGTAAAATTCATCAAGTCTGCTGTATTCTGCTCCGATTTATGAGAATTTGCTGATAGAGCAATTCAACCCCACACTCAGCATCTCACCTTTCTCCTAAAAAAGAAGATTAAAATGTTAAAATATTCATCTGGAATCGCATTTCAAGTATGCCAAATGCATTTATTATCTTACCCCTCCAAGAAGTAAAAGTCTAGTGAATTCTGGAGTATTTTCAGTAGATATTTGCTTCGGTGTGGTTAGTTGCAACATCGATGTGACAACTGACTTCTTTGTGATTGTGTCAGTGATTTTATTAGCGAGCCCTTCCATTAACTTCAATTTAAACATGAGTTTCTTATCTAACCTAGTTGTTTATTTCTCGTTTCCAGCTTGAGAATGCAGTTTGATGGGTTGTTCCTCAGCCTTTGAACCATCTTTATTAGATGCTGAGTTCGTTGTGATATTCTTATCAGTAGCAATATTCACTTCTTTATCGAGAATTCTCTCGATTTACCATACTTTAACGTAACCTAAAATGTTTTCAAAGAAAAATATGAACAACTATCAAATCTGCCAATCCCTCTTTATCTTTTTTAATGTTCCTTACCATCTCTAGAAGCTGTGAATAACAGCAGCTGCTCCATGTCTCTTGCGTGTGCTGCTTCACAGTATAATTAGCTAAACTCATACTTATCAGCTAAGTCTGAGCGTTTTTCTGTAGTTCCAGCTGTTTTTATATTCATATCGATATTCATCTCATCACCGCTGTTGTTATTGTTAGAATTATCTAGATCTTCCTCAATCATGTCAAGTAGCTTCTCTTCATTAGAATATTCACCAAATTCCTTCAGATATGAGTAGTCTAAGGGGTTATCATCATCCTCTTCTTCCTCATTGTCATCTTATTGGTTATCTTATTCTTCATCTTGATCATTATCATCTTAATCATCATAATCTTCATCATCTTCATCACCATCACCTTCTTCATGATGTCCTTCACTTGCTCCTTCCCCAGAGCCAGCACAATCCCCTTAATCTTCATGCATCTCTTCCTCCTTTCGATTATGATTATCCCATTGATCATTGCATTAATCATAAATATCTTGATATTTCTTCAATAACTTTTCCTTCTTTTTGATTTCATCCACTAATTTCTAATGTTCTTTGCTCAATGCACTCAACCCTCTATGAATCTTCTTCAATTTTACCCCATCAACATCTCCCTGCTGTTCTTTATGATCACCGTCATCATTAGCAGCAGGGTTATTTCCAGCCAAGCTCTAATTCCCTTCATTATTATTCTGAACTTTCTAGCTTTCTTCGTGATTCAACTTCTCTTCTTCCTCCTATTGCTACTCTATTACTTCCTGAACCTACACAGGCAGATCCCCCTTCATCAACTCAATCTCGTAATCTAAATTATTTATGATCTTATAAATATACTCTTATTTACTCTCCTTCATAGGCTATTTAAGAAAATCTCTTTTCTGCATCAACTCAAGTAGCGGCTTGATTAATGTATCCTCGTCATTCTAACCATCATCTCCGCCAGAAGTATCCTGACTAATTTAGTTATGTGGATTTATCGGATCGTTTAGCACAATCGTATCTTCATGTTTCTTAAGATTATGCAACTCATTTTGGTAGTGATCCCATAGATCCTCCTCAATCCCTGCAAATGCCTCAGTGTTCATGCAGAAAGCTACACAAGTTACCTTATCAGAATGAGCGACACTCACAGCTGCTGCGTTTTTCATAAATTCACTACTATTTGAATTCTAGCATAGCGATAAATCTAGCACTAAAAACCCATAGGACATATTCAAAGTATTCTAAAAAGACACAAGTGCCCAGCGAGATGCGCACACAAATACTTTATCCGCGAGAATCTTCTAAATCGGATAGTTGAACTTCCTTATGACTTCGAGAATCAGCCCTTTTTGAGATACATCCACTAGCTGGACATTTGCTGAATTCTCTTCTTCTTCCATTGCACCAGTTTCTCTGATTTTACATAATAACTGCTATTTCTTAGCATCATTTAGTCTTTCTCTAGCTTTTCTGGTTATCATCCTCAGCAGCAAAAGTCCATTCTCGTAAAACGCGACTACCTATCTTGGCCCAATCGAGCACACTTCCTTCGGATTTAGAAGTCCATTAGCCTTCCCGATATCAATCAAGGAGAACTTAAACACCTAATTCTTGAGAATCGTTTTTTC
>Ga0302271_10002103_pt1 | contig 18352 bp, 22 predicted proteins | sample III_Bog_N1_1_FD_198767 | JGI IMG/M metagenome (GOLD analysis project Ga0302271, IMG submission 198767) | Peat permafrost microbial communities from Stordalen Mire near Abisko, Sweden - III_Bog_N1_1 | ecosystem: Environmental > Terrestrial > Soil > Wetlands > Peat | place: Sweden: Abisko...
TATTTTAAAATCACTTTATTTGAATGGTTAATTGAGTTTATTGTTGGCAGTTCTTTAGTTGGTGAGAGTGGGTTTATCTCTTTATCAAGAAATTAATAAAAAGGCGTGATAAAAATCACGCCAAATTCAATCAACAACTAAAATTGTCTTACCTCTATATTAAGTTTAATGCGATAGAGGGTGCTTGGTTTGCAGTTGATAACAAACTAGCAGAAGCCTGTTGCAAAATTTGAGCTTTAATATACTCAGAAGATTCAGCAGCAACGTCAGTATCTCGAATTGTTGATAAGGACGAAGTTACATTGGTATACTGAACATCTAGTGCATCAGTAGCAGAATCAAGCCTATTTTGGTAGGACCCGATTAATGTCTGGTTTGTAGTTACTTTGTCAAGTGCGGCATCTACTGCATTTAAGGCGGTTGTCATATTAGTACTTCCTACTGTGTAGTATCCTTCAAGTGTTGCTTTTGCTACACTTGTTAAAGCAGATGAATTAGCTTTTGCAAAGATATTTTTGTCTAAGGTAATTGTGCTGTTTGTTGCACTGGATGTAGTACCTACCTGGATTTTTATACCATTTGTTGCTTGAGAACCATCTAATAGGTTAATACCATTATAGTTGGTACTAGATGCAATTCTATCAATTTCATCTAACCTTGCAGAAACTTCTGTTTTAATTGCATTTATGGCATCAGTTCCATAGGTGCCATTTGAAGCTTCTTCAGTTAAATCTCTGATACGTTGCAAGTGAGTCTGGATTAAATCATAATTGCTTTCTGTTGCTGATAGAAGACTTGTTCCAATAGCGGTGTTGTCTTGGCACACACTAATAGAGCTCAGTTGCGTCGCCATTGAAGTTGACACGGCGTACCCAGCTGCATCATCTGCGGCTGAATTAATCTTGTACCCGGTTGTCATTCTCTCAATTGCTTTGTTCAACGATTTCGTTGCTTTGTTTAAATTGTTTTGGACCGTAATCGAACTCATGTTCGTATTAATAGTTAAGGCCATTTTTGATACTCCTTTCAAACTCTTAGGGAAAATAATCCTTTTCTCTCTAATCTCTTTTCTTACTCAAAACGGACAAGGTTTTAATATAAAACCTTATGATACAACATATTATATAAACGATACCTTCTATATATATTGATTATAGATTTATAATATAAATTTGGGAAGTGTTTTTAATTTTTATTTTACAAATATTTACAATTTTAATATATTTTCAACACTAAAACGCCTGTTATTATTGGATAACAGGCGTTTTAAATTTGTATGTAATAATTTAATTATATCAAGTTCAATGCAATTGATGGTGATTGATTGGCTGTTGCGAGTAATGATGCAGAAGCCTGTTGCAAAATTTGAGCTTTAATATACTGAGAGGATTCAGCCGCAACGTCTGTATCTCGTATTGTTGAAAGAGATGAAGTGACGTTTGAATATTGTGTATCAAGTGTATCAGAAGCTGAATCGAGTGTATTTTGGTATGCACCTATGCTTGTTTGTCTTGCTGTTACTTTATCTAGTGCAGTATCAACTACACGTAGGGCAGCACTGTAATTGCTGCTTCCACTTGCATAGTAACCAAGGAATGTAGCTTTTGTTACGCCAGTTAATGCAGAAGTATTTGCTGCTTGGAATATGTTTGATTCAAGAGAAATAGAACTGTTTGCACTTGAGGTTGTTCCAGCTTTAATATTGATGCCTGTTGATTGAGATCCATTTAGTAAATTGATACCATTATAATCTGTACTTGAAGATATTCTATCAATTTCAGCATATCTTGCTGAAATCTCAGTTGTAATCGCATTCAATGAATCTGTACCATATGTACCATTTGAAGCTTCTTCAGTTAAGTCTCTTATACGTTGTAAGTGAGTTTGAATTAGGTCATAGTTGCTTTCCGCTGTTGAAAGAAGGCTTGTTCCAATAGCTACATTATCTTGGCAAACGCTAATAGAACCTAGTTGTGTTTGCATACTACTAGATACTGTATATCCTGCAGCATCATCTGCTGCTGAATTGATTTTGTATCCCGTGGTCATTCTTTGAATAGACTTGTTTAAAGCTGTAGTTGCTTTATCTAAATTCTGTTGAACTAACAATGATGCCATGTTCGTATTGATTGTTAGTGCCATTTGATACTCCTTTCAAATACAGACTGGGGTGCAAAAGTCTGCACAAAGTATTAATTCAAAATTTTATACTCTGTTAATTTAATCCAAAAACGATATAATCACTATATTACTTATATACTTATTATAACGTTTATTCTAAACCTCATGAAGCCCATGTTCTAAAAATTGTTACAAATATTAATAGTATTTATAAGTGGTAGGAAACGGAAAATTTCGAAATCAACAATTTAAAAAGGGGTAAATTTCATTTTTTTTGTATCCGAGAAATTTTGGTATTTAGGCATTAAAAAAGAGGATGCTTTATGTAAAACAACCTCTTTTAAATTTTAATATTATAGATTAAATTAAGAACTAAGCTATAATTTTATCTACAACACCAGCACCAACGGTACGTCCGCCTTCACGGATAGCGAATCTCATACCTTCTTCAATAGCTACAGGAGCGATTAATTCAACTTCCATAACTACGTTATCGCCAGGCATTACCATTTCGCCTTCGAATTTGATTGAACCAGTTACGTCTGTAGTTCTAATATAGAATTGAGGACGGTATCCTGGGAAGAATGGAGTGTGACGTCCACCTTCTTCTTTTGTCAAAACGTAAACGTTAGCTGTAAATTTAGTGTGTGGATGAATAGTTCCTGGTTTTGCTAAAACTTGACCACGTTGGATATCAGCTTTATCAACACCACGAAGTAATGCACCAATGTTGTCACCAGCTTGACCTTGGTCTAACTGTTTACGGAACATTTCAACACCTGTTACAGTAGTTTTCTTAGTGTCGCCAAGACCAACTAATTCAACTTCTTCACCAACTTTAACAGTACCACGGTCAACTCTACCAGTTGCAACAGTACCACGTCCAGTGATAGAGAAAACATCTTCAATTGGCATCAAGAATGGTTTGTCCAAATCACGTACTGGAGTAGGGAAGTAAGTATCAATGGCATCCATCAATTCCCAAATCTTATCTACCCAATCATTTTCTCCACGTTTGATTTTTGGAGTAGCTTGAACAGCTTCCAAAGCTTTTAGTGCAGAACCATGTATGAATGGAATGTTATCTCCATCGAATTCATATGATGTTAATAGTTCTCTAACTTCCATTTCTACTAATTCTAGTAATTCAGGATCATCAACCATATCACATTTATTTAAGAATACTACTAAGTTTGGAACACCAACTTGTCTTGCTAACAAAATGTGTTCACGAGTTTGAGGCATAGCACCATCAGTAGCAGCAACTACTAAGATAGCTCCGTCCATTTGAGCTGCACCTGTGATCATGTTTTTAACATAGTCAGCGTGGCCTGGGCAGTCAACGTGTGCGTAGTGTCTTGCAGTAGTTTCGTATTCTACGTGAGCTGTAGAAATGGTTATACCTCTGGCTTTTTCTTCAGGAGCTGCATCGATTTCATCGAATTTTTTTAGTTCAGCTTGCCCTGCAGCAGCCAATGTTGCTGTTATAGCAGCAGTTAATGTTGTTTTACCGTGGTCAACGTGGCCTACTGTACCGACGTTAACGTGTGGTTTCGTACGTTCATACTTTTCACGTGCCATGAGATTAATCTCCTTTTTTCTTCATGTATTACTAACTTTATTTCTAAGTTTTCTCTTTCCTTTATTCTATACTCTCAAAGTATATTGTCAATCCTAACAAAGAAGACATTCAACCTCATTTTCAGGATATATTATTGTTTCCCTTTTTTAAATTGGTGTTAAGAAATTGTTACACAATTCCTTTAAAAAGGCAATATTCAAATTCATAAGAACTTTACATGGGTATACAAGGATATTTTTTATAGAGGTACAATAAATGAGTTTTTCAGACGGCTTTTTAATGGGCTCAGCTTTGGGTTTGAATGCTGGATTTGGAGCATTGACAAGATCTGCTTTGGGTTCAAATGGTATTACACCATTTGATACCTGTTATGTCGATTTAGATAGTCGTTCGGGATTTTCTTCTTGGGCTGATCCATCATTTTCAAATAAATTTCTATTAAACTCTTCATTATCATCTATGCCTGTACTCCCAAATATTTTTGCATATACAAATCCATATTCTGGTGGTTTTGGAGGATGTGGAGGCTTTGGCGGTTATAGTGGATTTGGAAGCTCTTCTGTCTTTGGCTCTCTTCTAGGGTTTGGTTTAGGTTCTGGTCTAGGTTCGGGTTTAGGTTCTAACCTTGATTATGGTTCAGGTCTTGGTTTCGGCGGGTTTGGGGCATTCTTTTAATTGATTAATTTTAATCAATTTTTCTCTTTACTTTTATTTTTAATGTAATACCATGAAGGTACAAGAGATATTTGTTAGATATGTTTTTTTATATCTTTAATTTTTTATCTCTTCTTGGAAAGAAGAGGAATTTGTAATGTATAATCCAAAATCAGAGAAAGCAGAAGAATTTATTTCTAATGAAGAAATTCTCACTACGCTTGAGTATGCTGAAAAAAACAAACACAATGTAGAGCTAATTGATAGTATAATTAATAAAGCAAAATTGAGAAAAGGTTTAAGTCATCTTGATGCATCTGTTTTGTTATCGTGTGATATAGAAGAAAAAAATCAAGAAATTTATAAATTAGCTGAACAAATTAAAAAAGATTTTTATGGAAATAGAATCGTTCTTTTTGCACCTTTATATTTATCAAATTATTGTGTAAATGGATGTGTTTATTGTCCATATCACGCAAAAAATAAACATATCGCGCGCAAAAAAATGACTCAGGAAGAAATTAAAAGAGAAGTTATCGCACTTCAAGATATGGGACATAAAAGACTTGCGCTGGAAACAGGTGAAGACCCTGTTAATAATCCAATCGAATATATTTTGGAAAGTATAAAAACAATTTATGGAATTAAACATAAAAATGGTGCAATTCGTAGAGTCAATGTGAATATCGCAGCTACAACCATTGAAAATTATAAAAAATTAAAAGAGGCTGGAATAGGAACTTATATTTTATTCCAAGAAACATATAACAAAAAAAATTATGAAAGACTTCATCCAACAGGACCTAAACACAATTATTCTTATCATACAGAGGCTATGGATAGAGCAATGGAAGCTGGAATTGATGATGTTGGTTTAGGCGTTTTGTTCGGTCTTGAAAATTATAAATATGAGTTTTCAGCATTATTAATGCACGCGGAGCATTTGGAAGCTATATTTGGAGTGGGTCCTCATACAATTAGTGTTCCTAGAATACGACCTGCTGATGATATTGATCCGACGGCATTTGATAATAGTATAAGTGATGAAATCTTTCAAAAGCTTGTTGCTTGTATTAGAGTTTCTGTTCCTTATACAGGAATGATTGTTTCCACAAGAGAAAGTAAAGAATGTAGAGAAAAAGTTTTGCATCTTGGTATTTCTCAAGTAAGTGGGGGGTCAAAAACGTCTGTTGGTGGATATGATAAAGAAGATTTAACAGAGGAGGACTCTGCTCAATTCGACGTAAATGATAGGCGTCCTCTTGATGAGGTTATACGATGGCTTATGGAAATAGGTTATTTGCCAAGTTTTTGTACAGCTTGTTACCGTTCAGGAAGAACTGGGGACAGATTTATGGAAATTTGTAAGGATAAACAAATTCATAATTTCTGTCATCCAAATGCAATTATGACCTTGAAGGAATATCTGGTTGATTATGCTTCTCCTGAAACAAAGCAAATGGGTGAAAATCTTATTAAAAAAGAGCTTGAAAAAATTGATAATGTTGGCGTTCGTGAGACAGTAACAGGAAATCTTGAGAAAATAAAAGACACTGCTCAGAGAGACTTAAATTTTTAAAACTCTGAGCGCTCTTAATAATCTGGATATTTCGTCATAGTCTTTAAAAGCATGATTTTGCTCCGGAGGTTTTTATGGTGTTTTGTTAAGAAAGATTAACTTGAATTTATTCAGTCATATGGCTAATATTTAGGTATTACTTAATTGGAGTATATACGAATTAGGCAATTATTATATACTATTCCTCTTTCATGTATTAAGAGCATAATAACTGGAGGATAAAAATATGGTCAATAAAGCTGGAGCGAAACCAAGAGTGGTTCAACAACCAATCAAACAACAAGTTAAACAAAATCCAGATGAAGTCAAAGTTCCAACAAATGATGTGAGGACTGGCAAAATGGGGCCTTTATTTACCTTTAGCGATGATAATAAAAATAATCAAATAGGTGAAGGTGATAAAGCTTCTGAGACATTACCAAATGGTACTACAGTATCATATCCTGTTTTGGGTGTTGTCGGTGATAACTCTCAAGTAGGTGGTATAAAACTTGGTAAATATGATGCAAATGGACAAATTATGAAAGATTCCCAAGGTCATCCAATCCTTAATAAAATGTATGCAGTTGCGAAAGCAAAATTAAAGCAAGCGTCCGCTATTCTAAAATTCCAAGATAGAATTAAAACGGATGAAAAAGGTAATGAAGAATTCAAAGGCGAAGCTCTAGCAAAAGACGCAAATAAGAAAACAAGCCTTGGGCCTAAATTGCCTACTGAACAAGAGATGACTCAGGCTAATACTGAGATGGAGAATGATACTACTGCAACAGATTCTATGGCGTCTCCAGGTGCACCTACGACATATGGGATTACAAATTCATTATATGCAAAAAGAAATGATGCTGCTGATAAATTTGGAAACCAAAGTAAACAGAGGTATGTTGCTGAAGATGTCATAAAAGCTTCAACAGTAAATTTGGCAAACCCAAGTAGTAACGGTGTTTTTGGACTTACAAGAGCCACTGAACTAAGTGTAAAAACAGCCAGAACGCAAGTTGAAGCTCCTGCTCGTCAAAATTTAGCAACACCTACAACGCTTGATCCTAAACTTACGCAAGAATTGGAAGAATATAGATAATAAAAACAGTAAATAGACGAAAAAAGAGTTCCCATAAGGAGCTCTTTTTTATTGAAAAATCTTGGATTACTTGCAAATCTCAATATTAGAATCAATTTATAGTTGAATTAATTATAAAGATCATATTTCTGCATTATTTTGTAAAGCTTATTTTGAGTAAATGTAATTTCTCCAAAATTTGTTGTGTCTTCGCCGTATTGTGTCTCTGTTGAACTATCATTTTCTTCATTTATTAAATTACATTTTTGATGAGTATGGTTTTCAATGTCTGTAATAACTGATTTACATACTTTATCAATTTCTTTTTGTAGATTTTCACTCTTGTTTCCAAAACATAAACTCATATTAAACCTCCAGCCATGTTTCTATATTATTTATGATTAATTAATATTTGGCGTCCTCTATTAAGCGTATAATTTTGGAGTTTTCAGTATCCTCTATGTTAATGCGTCACGTAATTTCTTATAATGAGGCGAGTCTTCAACTAATTTGTCAAAATTCCGAGGTTTCATTTTAAAATATTCTTTTGATGACATTACAACCATCCCGATGTTTTTAGCTTTGTCAATTTCTTGTTTCATTCCGCCAATTGGTTTCCCAAAATAAACTAAAGCTTCACATCTTGAGACTAAATCAAGACATCCTTTAATTGCGATATTTCTTTGTTTCGGATTTGTGTCATCTACAAAATTTGGCCAAGTTGAATGGTTCCAATATGGAAAATCCCCTTTTTTAACGATTTGTCTAGCGTAGTTAATTGCTTTTGCCATATTAGATTCAATAAAATTTCTAATTGTTGGGTGTTTAAAGTTTTTTCTATATCCAGAGGCTAATCTTGAACAGACATACACAGCTTTATCGGATTTAAAATTTAAACTATTATTATAGTTTTGATTAAAATTATTTACCCCAAAGTTATTAGTAATCATAAAATAGCTATCCTTAGTATTATACAAATAATAGCATATTGAGATAATAAGGGCTAGTTTGTACCTGTTTATTTACATTTATTTTAGGTAGATTACGAAAGAATAATGAAGTTAATTAAATCTGTAATATAAATCTTTAAAACTTGGATTAGATGCTTTGATTAAATTTATTTTCCATTCTCTACGCCATCTTTTTAATTGTTTTTTTCTAAATTCTGCAGTTTCGGGGTTGCTGATTGCTTCATAATAAATAAGTTTTTGGAGTTTGAATTTTCTAATATATTCATCATCCTCCTCATTTTTAGGTTCTAAAATGGATCTTCCTATATGAGAAGCTCCTCCAACATATAAAATAGTGTTGTGTCTGTCTGTTAAAATATAAATGTAATAGTATTCTTCTCTCATTTAGTAATTCTAGCACACAAAGTGATAAGTTGAGACAAAGTTAAGTTATTATGTCGGAGTTAGTAATAAATGTCTCTATTTTTTTAATGATTTAATAATAATATTTGCAAATTCTTGACTTGATTGCGGGTTTTGACCTGTAATTAAGTTATCATCTATGACAACATAACTGCTCCAAGGAGCTTCGGATGTGTAATTGGCTCCCAGTTCTTTTAATTTTGTTTCTAGTGCAAAAGGCACTATTTTATCTAATTCTACAATTTTTTCTTCTTTATTGGTAAATCCTGTTATTTTTCTTCCCGCAACTAATGGTTTTCCTTCAGCAGTTTTTGCAGATATTAAGCCCGCTGCTCCGTGGCATATAGTTCCAATAATAAGATTATGCGAATTGAAATATTCCAGTATTTTTGCAAGACATGGATTAGAGGATAAATCAAATAAAGGCCCATGTCCGCCTGGTACTATTATGGCTATGTATTGTTTATAGTCAACTTGAGAAAGTTTAACTGTTTGTTTTAGGGTTTTAGTAGGTGCATCCCAGTCTGTTGGGATTTTTTCTTTGGTGCTATTTGGGTCAATAGGTATGGTCCCACCTAATGGGCTTGCAACCGTTATATCATATCCAGCGGTATTTAGGGCTAAATAAGGAACAGCAAATTCTTCTAGCCATAGTCCTGTTTTATGAACTTTGTCCAAAGAATTAGTATTTGTAACAACAAAAAGGACTTTTTTCTCCATATTATTACCGTCTTTCATTGGCTTTTATCTTCTTATGATAATATTTTAATTTTTTACGTTTGTATTATAAATCAAAGAATTAAAAAATCATTACTAACTAAGGTAGGATTTACTAATCCGATAAAATAAACATTAAAAAAGAGTGGAAGCCAAAGAGGCGAAAGTTGAACTTTAAACTGAAAGTAGGTCGGATTTACAAATCCGACAAAATAAAACAACCTTATTCAAAATCTAAATCAGTAATATTATTTTTGTCTGAAAAATTACACCAATCTTTATCATAATATCCATATTTTACATATTTATTAAAAGATGAATATTTGTAGTCCATAATATTTGTTGTGAAATTATGTTTTATTGGGTTATAGTGAATATAATCTAAATGTTTGTTTAAATCATTTTCATCTCTGAGGGTGTGTTCCCAATATCTATTCTGCCATATCTTTTTGTAGGTCGGATTTACTAATCCGACATTTTTAGTAAATGAATATTTAAATGACTTAATTATTTTAGGATAGTCACTTATGTTATTTGGTTTTATTATGCAATGAATATGGTCTGGTAAAATAATGTACGCAATAATTTTGAATTTATAGAATTTTTTAACATTAAGTGCGGTATTTACGATGGTATTAATATATTTAATTAAAATAGGCTCTCTATTTTGAGTTACTATTGTTAAAAATATAAGTCCGTTGTCAATAAATAATCTTTTATAATTAATATTATAAATTTTATTATAAAAATTATTTTGTGGGGATATAGATAATATTATATGTTGTCGGCTTGGTAAAGCCGACCTACTACTACATAAATAATTCCTTTGGACTTAAGTTTTTACTTTCTAAAAATAATCATTAATAAATTTCTATGACAAAAAAGAAACCTAATTTTATACTTACTTTTGGTCCAAAATTGTCTAAAGAGGAAGATGATAAGGTATTGTCTGAATTTATTTTTACTTTGTTAAGATGGAAAGAAGAAGAGGAAGCATCTAAAAAGTATAATAAAGCAGATGAACCCTAAAGTAGGTCGGCTTTACCAAGCCGACAGAATAAAGATTAAAAAAGGACAATAACAAAGGTTATCGTCCTTTTTATGGTGGGCGTTGGGAGACGAAGCTCGAACTATTGGTGGACAATTTATATAAGGAAATTCAAGACCCAAATAATATTTTATTTTTTGAGCAACTCAAAAATTTTAAAGTTGCATAGATTTATTCTAAACCCACTAGAAGCCCCATAAGTATGAACTGCCTTTTTGAGGATAAAATACAAGCAAAAGAACATTACCTCATGAAATAATTGAACCTGACGCGGGATTTTGTATGTTTATGACGATTATATCTATAATTATTTTTTAGGCAATAAAAAACCACCCAATTAATTAAAATCAGGTGGTATAAATTAGTGTGAGTAATTAAGAATCTTATTTATTTTTCAATTCATCATATTTATCTTGGATGAATGATTTTACTGCGGCAAGGATTACCTTACTTGCAATAACCGCATAAATTGCAGGAATATGTAAGTTTTCTAATACAAACTCGATAGCATATTGCATTTTTGTATCGCCATCGCATTCTGTATATTTTTCTGCTGCAAAGTCAATCGCTTTTTCTGCAATCTCTGGGGCGTCTTCTTTTAAATACGTTTTAAAGTCTCTGTATTTTTCAGAAAATAATTCTCTTAATTTGTCTAGTAATTTGTCAAACATAATAAATTCCTTTCTTTTAATATTTCAAATATGTGTATAGTGATATTATAATTTTGATAATCACAACTATAGCAGTAGCTATAACCGTGAGTAACACGTTTGTAGCAATCTTTTTCATTTTAGAATCTCCAAGTAAATTTTATTTCTTTTTTAAAGATTAAATCCCATAATCCAGACCATTGAAATCTTGGTTTTTCAGGTTCTTTTATTTCAATATCGGGTAGTTTTATTGGGGTACTATCTTGGTAATCTATCATAATTTTTTATTTCCAGCTACTTAAACTGTTTTTGCAAATTCTCGCAAAGCGTTAACCCTATTTAACCAACCCTTTAAAAATTTTGCTTGGCTTGGATTTTTTGAAAATTGTCTATATTTAGCTATTCTTGCAATTAGAAATTTATTAGGGTCTTTATATTGTGCATATGTCATAAATTCTTTAACCCTGCCAACGCCCATATTAACTGCTGTATCAAATGCGTATACTGCAAAAACTTTAGACATTTGAGTGCATCCTGCTTTTATCCAATAATTTTGATAATAGATTTGGGCTACTTCATCCGTTGTTATATTTTTAACATCTTTTACAGATAATCCTTTAGATTGCAACCACCCATTATAAGTATTTTGGGTTATACCTTTATTAGTTGCTCCACCTTTATCGTCAGGGTCATTAACATAGCCGCCCTCAGCTTTTAAAACAAAACTTAAAGCTTTTTGAAAAATAGCATTATCTTTCATTAATCAATCCTCCTATCTTTTTGATTTATTAGGTTTGATAAAGTTGCTTTTATAAATTCAATGTCTTTGCTAGAGGATACTGAAGACAATTTTATTTCTTGTATGTCTTTGCTCTGTTCATTCTGAGACTTTTTTATATCTTGTAACTCCCCTCTCAATCCGCTAAATTCTTTGTCGTAGCTTTCTTTTTGGACAAAAACTTCATAACATTTGTTCTCGTAAACTCGTAAATCTTTAAAAGTAACATTATCATTGTCGTTACATTCTGGTTTTGGCTGAGTTTGTTTAAGCCCAGTTATATATGAAACAATCCCAGTTATAATAACTACTATGACTGTACCAATTGTATTACCTATTTGTGTTGCATCCATTTATTTGAATCCTATTATCCAAGCCCATTAAAGGGCTTTTTCTTGTACGACTTCTCTCTAAAAAATTTAATAATCATTGGCATTACTGCCCCTATTGCTGCCGAAATAGCGCAATTTATAGTTATAAAATAACCTATTTGCGAGACTAAATTTATTAAATTTTTGTCATTTAAAATGAAAGTCATTTGCGTTGCATTATTCATTTCTAAACCTTTTTAGTCCGACTGAACTTGTATTAGAATTTATTCTCTTTACAGAAAAAATATTATTTCCTTGTGGATTTTCAGGACTTATCGTGCCTAGATTACTTAAATAAATTCCACTCAATAAATCGTAAGGTAAAAAATTATTTTGAGGCTCTAGATTACTTTGTAAATAATTTGGCAAACTATACGGATTTTGCCTTTGGCGATTATCCATTATTCGTATTCCTCAATTGGCATATCATTAACAAATCCATTGTCGTATGTTTTTTTACCAGAGCAATCGGGGTTTGCACATATGCCATTTGTTGGCAAATCTTCACCACAAAAAGGGCAAGGTTTAGCAGGTAAATTGTTTGTTATTTCAGTCATAATATTTACTCCTTTTCTATTGCATTACAATTAGTTATTAACGTTTGATGCCTTGTATTTATTGCGGTTGTTAGATTGGTCGCTAATGTTGTATATCCTAGAGCATTTGCACCTACTAATCTTATTGCTGCACCTGCACCACTACCAGAACCATCATCACGATAAAGATATTCATAGTATGAATTTATTTCTCTTTGTATGGCTTCGTTATAAGTTTTTTGAGATTGTTGAGCTTCATAATCAGGGTCTAAAACAGCATCCCCATCAACAATTTTAAAATCATCCGAGTACATAATTATACAATTATCATCTTCGTAATAATTAAGTCCCTGATAGCCACAAATAAAATCGGCTCTTTCTATATCCGTATATGGCTTTTCTAATTTATAATTCATTTCTAGTATCCTCTCGTTTCCCAGTATACATTACTAGGGTTATTTTCAACATAATAGCCGAACCCGCTAGTAGTTTGACCATAAGGTTTTGGAGTAGCTACATAATTGTATGTATAAGTATCACTTTTGGTCAAATCTATATTGTAGTTAGTGTTAGAGTGCGACTTTAAAAAAGTCAGATTCATGGCAGTAGAAGTTGTTGCGATACAACCGCCTTGTTCAATCCATCCATCTAAATATAAATGGTAGTAAGAATGTCCATTCACATAACGATTAACAACTCGCCTTTTATAAACAAACCTATTCAAACTTGAGTTATATGTTGCTTCTATTTCACATCCATCGGGGATAAAACAAGGATTTGTCACACTAACATCTATATTGTTTTCGCTAGCCAATAATACAGCTCCAGTATTATTTACATTAAATGACGGAGTATAACCATAATTTTTATTTGTATTTAATACTCTAATTGTGACGCCATCAGTTAATATAAAGTTTGGCAATGTAACAACTTTAATATTATTAGCTTTATATGCTGTATATGTTCCTGTCGTATTTGCATAAGGTTGTGAAATAGTTAGAGAAGTGTTACTCGCAACCGCTGAAACATAACAAGGTGTTCCGTTTATTACTATTGTTGAACCTACTGGACATTGAGTTGTAAATAATGTTGATGTACCTGTTACAGTAGCAGACCCACTAGTAGCCGTCACCGTACCTGTTAAAGTTAAATCATAACTTGCTGTGGTGCAAGTTCCAAGTGGGATGGTAGTTTGAGCGTCTCCATTATCAACATATGCTTTAGATGTCAGATTTTCATTATTTGAGGGTAGTAAATATACTGTACCCCCACTAGTATAAGCCCCATTACCTGTGGTGGCATCTATATCACCTACCGAGTTATCAAGGCTGAATGTATCATCGGTCAATTTTGTAATTGTCCAGCTTCCATTTGCGGCTATATTACCAAGAACACCATAGATGAAAACGCTATCACCTGTTGAACGACCATGCGCAACTGCTGTTATAACTATAGGTGTTGCATTAGTAGCCCCAGTAATTGAAACAGTTTTATATGATAACAATTTTGTTGCTGGAATTGTTCCATCTGCTTTTAAAAATGTTGTTCCCAAAGCATTATACTCATTTTCAAGTGTAATAACTCTTGAATCAGTATCGTTATGAGCAGTTTTTATAACATTAAAATTATCGTTTATTTTTAATGCTTGTGCAGGTTTTTCAGGCTCAAACACATTAACATCGTTAATTCCTATTTGTGTCATATTTTCCCTTTCAAAAATAACCCACCAATTAAGATGGGTTTGTTGTGTAAAATTGTTGTCTTGTTCTATTCTTCTTCGTTCACAAATTCGTTTATATTTGATTTTCTTATGAGGTTTTGAACTCGGTTGTATTTAGCAAGTCGTGATTTAATTATTTGCTCTCGAGTTCTTTGCTTTTTACCTAATAGTGGTTCAGTATCAAATAACCTATTTTTAACACCTTTATTCACGTCTTTTTGGATTTTCTCTATTTTATCTGCTCTCTCATCATCTGATAGATATTGATATTCGTCAGAGTAAACAAAATCGTTTATAAATTTGTCATTTGCTTGTCCTACAAGTCTTTGATAATCTGCCATTTCTTTAGGTGTTAATTTCTTTGTATCTTGCCCTAGGTCAACCTTTTTACCAACGGAGAGATAAGGTTTTTTAAGTCTTATTGCTTCACTTAAACCCTTATTGTTTTTAACACTTGATACATTTGCAGGGTTTAAGAAGTTTTGAACTATTCCCCCTTCTCTTTTGATTGGTTGCCCTGTAACTTCATATTTTTTTGGCAAACTTTGAGAGGCGAAAGGAGTATTTGAAATTGTACGATTTAAAGACTGTTTAAATACGTTATTATCTCTAGTCTCTCTGTAGTAAGGGTCAATAGTTTGTGCAGTTTGTCTTAATATAGATGGATAGAAACTATTTAATGAATCTGCCCCTACATCGACTAAACCTTCTGGAATAGATTTATAACCTCCTCCAGTAGCTTTTTTTATGCCTTGTAAAAGTGGTTGTTCTGTTAAAGTATCCATAGATGAAGCCAAAGAGCCTGCAAAATCAGCACCATTATTATAATTTACTCCTGCGCTAAAAGGCATTGAAGCAGGAACAGCCCAATCATAAGTATAATTTTTATTCCCAACTCTTACAGCGTATGGGCGTTCACCCATAGCCATTAAATTAGCATTCATTCTTGAATTATCGTTTTTTTGTCCTGTAACTAGACCGCTTTTTGCTAACCCATAACCAGTTCCCATAATTCCTGTACCAACTAACCCTCTTGAAATGTCCATAACGGCTTTACGTTGGTTAAATGGTATCGATGAGTTAATATTTGGGAGTGTTAACTCTCCGACGCCTTTTGCGAGCCCTACAGGAGAATAAGAAAGCCCACGAGAAAGAATATTTGCAGGTGTTTTAGCATATTTCAAAACAAAATCGCCTATACCAAAGTCTTTGTTAAAATTAAGACCCTTTTTAACCTGTTGGAATAGTTTTGATAGCGCACTATCATCTTGGAACGTTCTTTTAAGTGCTTCATCTTTTGCTTGGTTGATTATATCCTCTGTCGGTTGAGATAATCCTCTAGCTTTCATTTGGTTTTGTAGTGCTTCTTCATAGACTGCTTGGTAAGCGGCTCTATCTGGTACTCTTAAAGTGTAATTCATTAGCTTTTCAAGCTTTTCGCCAATCCCACCTCTGAAAGTTCTACCACTAGGTAAATCATATTTATTTTGGGCTGTATCTATACCTAAATTTACATCTTGTATACCTTGTTTTGCACCGTCTGTAAAACCTTTATATTGGGTCTTTAAATCATTTGGTAAAATAGTCTTTTCGCCTGTGAATTTTGAAACAAGATTATCAATAGGACTAGCGATTAATGATTGTGTCCCATTTTCAAGAGTTCCATACATCGAGTTGCCAGCGATGTTTCTAATAACTGTTTTAGGGTTTAATAATTGAGCCATTGCTTGAGCTGTTGACAGTTTACGACCTAAAGTTACAGGTTTGACCTCTGATATTTTTCTGGTTAATAAGGCAGTAGCCACCTCTTTTTCTCTGTCTGTCTGTGCTTGTGCAATTTGAGAAGTTAAGGTATTTATTTCGTCAATATCTTTTTGATTTATAGTTTTGATGTTATAATGCGATTTAATTGCATTTACCAAAGTATCTTGATCTAAAGTTCCTGTTTCTCTAGCCTGTTTTATTTGCCTTATAATTTTTGTTTTTGCGTTTGGCGTTAATCCCCTCATATTTTCTCTGACAATTTGAACGGCTTCTTGTTGAGTTTTTGCATTTTGAAGCTGTTTAGTTAATTGTTTAGCATTTTCAATAAAAGGCTTAACGTGTTCAGGGATTGTATCGTTAATGGCTCTTTGGTAGGATAATAAAGCACCATCGGGCGTTAATTGTTGCCACATCTTAGCCGCTTGAATTGTTTGTCCTGCTTTTGTTAGTTTTCTTGAAGTATCTTCAACAATCTTAACCGCAGTTTCTACGTCACCTTGTTGTTGCAATCTTCTAACTAAATCTTGTGCCATTGCTATTTCATTAGCGTTTGGCTTGTCGGAGGTTAAGACTTGATTAATTGCTTCAACTTGCCCTTTATCAATTGTTTTTTGAGCGTTTTCTAAAGTTCCTTTGTTTGTTATTGCATTATATGTTGTATCGCCGATATTATTTTTTAAATCTTCTGTTGCTAATCCACTACCTTTTACGGTTTGTGCAAATTGACTTGTACCTTGGTTATTAATTTGTTGAATATCAAGCGGTGTTTTATCCGCTTCAATAGCAAAACTTGTCGGTGAAGTTTGTTGAATTGGTGCTTCGCCAACTGTTGGGATATTGTCAACTGCTTGCGCTGTTTCTTCTGCTATTTTTGGCGCAAATTTACTTGCTATTTTTGGCAAACCATATTTTAAACCACCACCGATTGCAGTATTTAATACCACTCCTGTACCGGCTCCTATTGCAGTATCTTTTAATGTGTCTTTTGAAAATCCTTTATTCGCTACGCTTGAAAGCCCAGCACCTAAACCGCCTTGATATGCTCCTGTTAAAGCCATATTCCCTAAAGTTGGCATAACTCCTGCGCCTTTAAATGCTGTAGCTTCTGGTAATAGCATATAAGGTGCTATTTCTCCAACTGTCTTACCAACATTTCCTGCAATACCTTTTGGTTTATCATCTAAGAATCCATAAGCGTTGTCTAATTGCGTAGATGTTAAAGGCTCTTTACCTATCATAGGACGAATTTTATTCGCTACATTTTCGCCAAGTCCAACGCCAAGAGAAGAAACACCTTGCACAACTCCTTTGCCAAAATCAGCTATAGGATTTGTGCTTATTTCTCCTTGTATAGTTTTCTCACTTGGTTGATTGTCAAAATCCACTTGATTTGCATACTCTGGATGTTTTGTCACTATTTTTTGAGATAGTTCAGAATTATCCATATCAGCATACGCAGGGTATTTTGTTTTTATTTTTTGTGCAAATTCATCTACGGTATATGTCATTTTAATTCCTTAATTATCTAAAATACCTAATGGGTCACGATTTACAGGTGATGTGCCCCCACCTGATAATGTTTTATTTATCATTTGATTTTGTTGAATCATCAGTTTTTTATTTTGAATATTTAGGGATTGTAATTCTTGTTTAGCTGGTGAATCACCTCTCGCAGCTCTTTGTGCTAGTATTTTTATCCTTGCGTTATTAGTACTTATTTGGTTTTGAATTAGTTCTGGTCTCATTCCTTCTGTTTTTGTTTTGGCTTTAATTAAATCAACACCTGCATTAGACAAATTGGTTTGATTACTAGCTTGAACATTTCCAGCTCCACCAGTTTCAATATTGCTATTTTCAAACTTGTTATTTAGATTGTCTACTAATTCCGTGTAAGCGTCTGGTTTCAATTGACCGTTTTTAAATTGAGTATCATAATAAGTTCTTAATTTATTGTAATTGTCTAATGATAGGCGGTTATTCCTATATTGTGCCCCATTCAATTTATAATAGTTATCTGTATAGCTTTTTGCCATATCGTTGTTCAGATACCCACGCATATTGCTTGTATCGATGCCATTAGCTTGTAATAACCCTCTGTTCACCTTATCTTGTTGAACATTGTTATAATTACCTAATCCAGCTTGTAGTCCGTATGTCACCGCTTGTGAAGGGTTTCCGCCCATACCAGCTATTAATAAACCTGTCATTAAACCACGACCACCAGAACTATTAGCAACACGTCCTAAAGTTCCTGCTCCTTCGCCCAAACGGTATAAAAATCCTTTATCTTGTCCATCTGCGGTTTTTGTGTCTTCAAGATTTGATACCTTAAATGGGTTTTGTGCATTTTCTTGAAAACCATTTGCAAGGTCTTGCATTCCTCTAAATAATGCTGGGCGGTG
>Ga0302271_10002105_pt1 | contig 18333 bp, 8 predicted proteins | sample III_Bog_N1_1_FD_198767 | JGI IMG/M metagenome (GOLD analysis project Ga0302271, IMG submission 198767) | Peat permafrost microbial communities from Stordalen Mire near Abisko, Sweden - III_Bog_N1_1 | ecosystem: Environmental > Terrestrial > Soil > Wetlands > Peat | place: Sweden: Abisko...
TTTAGTGATTTGAGTCTACTATTCAATCACGCCTTGGTGAAGATACGCATTCACTTAAAAAACAGTTCTGAAGAAATCAAGAGTCAAACTAGCCCCACTCATCCTCGAGTTGTAGATGACTACTAAATTTGGAAGAATCTTTCCTAGAGATTAGATTACTTGCGGCGAAATAGTCTTTATCGTTGTTGCAAGGATTGCTGAAGGTGAGGAAATAACATTATTTTCAGTAATTGAAGATGAATTAACTTGAAGAGAACTTTCAGGTTATTATGGAGATTCTACTTCAATTTCTGCTATTTTTGGAGGTGACAATTATTCATTTTTTAAAGTATCATTACTAGTTTCAATATTAAGCTAATTCACAGGTTCTTTAGTCTCGAAATCATCAATTATTGTTTGTAAATGGATTTCTAACGTTTTATGATGATCAATTATGATTACCCTCGCAAATTCTTAGCAAAGAGACTTAATAGCTTCTGCAGTCTGACCATAGTAATCCAGCAGAATAAGTACTGATTTAGATAGATCGAATTATTTACTGAATCTAAGAAATGAATTCGCACAATTTGTTGGGTTTTAGACTATTTTGGATGCTACAAATCTAGTTAATTTGAATGAATCTGTCTGTAAAAACCCTTTGAGATCCTCACTGTTCAATTGCAATCTCTCCTTCAACGCTTCAAGTTCAATATCTTTCTTTTCTTCTTCAATAATTGCAGGGATTGGTTCAGAAATACTTTTATCTTTCTTTGTTTCTTCTAAATCAATAGTTTCCTAGTTTTAGCTGGAATTATCTGCTGATTTAGAATCAAGACAGGTAGTTTTGCTGATATTTTCAAAGTATGATTGATACAAATCTTCTTGAATAAATCGATCTAGAAGATCATCATGGAATTGACTGTAAAGCTTCAAAGATAAAAAACAGTTTAAAGCACTGTAGATCCCATCAAGACAAGGATAATGATATCCAATGACAATGCAGCCACTTGAAGGTTTCACTTCTTCGGAGAATTATCTGTTTTATGCTTTTTAGTGTCTCATTTTGTAAGATTTTGAGTCGAATTCCCTATTCCAGTCTGTATTACTACTACTTTCAATTTGTTTTAGTTTTGACTTTTGATTCCTTAGAATGATTCCCGATCATAAATCAACTAGTTTTATTTTTCAGAAACACAAAATAGATGCGATTGCCTATAAAATTTATTAAAAACAACAATTCAGTTTAATTTCCTATCAAGAGTCTTAAGAAATCTCTGAAAGATTAAGATAAAAAAGACAAATCATTTGTGAAAAAAGATTAATTAATTTGAAAGTGTAAATTAACTATCGAAACTCATAGAAATCATCAATAAAGAAATGAAGGAAATACGTATCACACTAAATGCACTCTAACTTGCAGAAAAGTAAACACATTATGTTCCAGATATTGATGGCGGATATTTTCTCGAGATTTACTTTGGATCAAAGCGTGTCACTTCCAAGCCTTTTAGGGTTTCTAACAGTAAGACACATGTTTTTTATTATTGTTTTACTTTTTTTGAGTCGTTTCATTTTACGATCTAACACAATTTAATTCCTTTAAGTGAAAAAAGAAGCAGATGTAGCATCTTAGTTATCAATCTTCAACATATGTGGAACTTCTCTTGACTTTATCCTCAAATCCTATCATAATTATGATTTCATTGTGAGAGATTTAACTTTTTAGCATCTTAGATCTGAAGATTATTTTACATTATTTTTGAAATAGGCCTCTGGATAGCTGCAATTAGACAGGATCAAAGACGATTAGGAGAATGTTACCATCGATATGCTAGTGGAAAAAGTCATTTTCTCTAAGCTCACTTTTGGGATAACGTAAGAAGATGCAGAGCATTTGGAATTTTAAATATTTTTAAAAGAATCTTTTAAAGCATAGTTGAAAGTTGCACTTAAAAAAGGAAGAAAAATAAAGTAATTTTGATGATTTTTTCTCATTTTTTTCCCACAGGGTGATTGAGAACATAATCGAAAAAGTTGTGGTCATCGAAAAAGATGAAGATTGCTTCAAGCCACCTGAGCCTGAAGTTGATTTGGAAGAGCTCAAACGAAAAGAGGATGAAGAAAAGCAAAAATTGTTTGAGGAATAGGAGGCACAGCGTAGGGCAGAACTCAACAAAAATGCAGTCACAATAACAGATATTAAAAATAAGGATGCTCCATTTTATTGAACAATTGAACTGCACACAAATATGCTAAATATGTTGTTTTCTGTCTATTTGTAAAACTGAATTGAATTGTTCGCTTGCTTTCGATTACAACCTTGACATATTTGTGGGTTAGTGATTCTTTTTGAATTTTAGAATTTTTGGTTAAAATAAGAAGGTAGTTATGTTGTTTTTATTTATTTATTTTTTTGGGTCAAAAATGGTGCTTTTCACTCTTCGGAATTGCGATGAACACTTTAAAGTTTCAATGCACTCAACAGATATTTTTAGATTGCTTCGGCTTCTTGATAAGGGCTCAGTGAAACTGTTGGATAAAGAGCTGTGTTCTCTTGCAGCCACTGTAGTAATTCATATTACGAGTTGGCGACTGCAATACCTCTTCCAGCTTAAATTAACATTTCAATGTCATTAGTTGAATCACCGAAAGCTACAGTTTTTGTTTAATCACATTGTATGACTCTCTTGCAAAGAAATCGCAAAGAAGTGCCTTTATCTGCGCGATCAGGGATGATATCTACGAACCTATGAGAACCATATCCTGAAACGAGGTATTTCCAGTTGTGACCGAGTGCCAAGAATGCTCCTTTCATCAGTTTCTGTATGATTTTTTTGTTTAAAAATAGGAATATTTTTATGAAACAATTTTCAAACAAAAATAGTTCAAAATAATAATGTGATTTTACATCAAGTCTTGACCTATCTCTGACATAATACTCTTCTACAATATATTATCCTTTGAATTCATTATTCCCTTCTTGATGATTTATCTGCAACTCAGGCATTTCTTTGGAAATAAAAGCCTACAATGCTTTGACATCCCAACCGTTTCCCTTTGTCGTAATATATTCCTTCCACTCTTTGTTTAAATTAAATGTCAGATCCGTTTTATTAACTGTGTACACCTCTGTTCCACAACCTGCTATTAGATAATCCGGCATAAGAAGTCGCTCTCCAGTAAAAATTGCTTGAAATTTTTTGAATCCTCTGCCTAAACATAACAAAAACCAGTAATTCAGTCTCATATTTTAGTAAATATCTTCTGAATCATAACTGAATAACTCTTAATAGTGATGTTGCAAGTACCTGTGGAATACACTAGAGTAATGTCAGGATGATCATATAATCCGTTGGAAATATAGAACTTCTTGAATTCATGAAATAACCGGGGATGCTACCCAAATAGCGTGCCATCAATATCTGTAAAAAGCACCAGAGGGGACAGAGAGGACTATAAAATAGGTTGAGGTGACACTTTGACAATGAATCCTTCGAAAATTGCATATGTTCCTGTTATTTCGACAAAGAAATTATTTCTTTTCACAAACTTCTACTGCTAGTCTCCACGAGGATTCTCCCAAACGAGCTGGTCTCCTTTCTCATATCCGCAGAATACGAACTCGAGATATTGATCAGAATCTAGCAATAATTCAATTTCATAAAGCTACGCTCTGTTCGTAGATTTCATAACATATTTGTCCCAATGCTAACTCCCAACACCTTCATCTTGAATGTAACCGATGGTAAAATGAATCCTTGGTTTCTCGACTGGACCGAAATACAAAATTCTCACCAAACTCTCGTTCATATCAGATCTTCTTCTTAAAAATTTCACACTTTCACAAATTGAATCTTCAGACTACCTTGGAGATTACACTCCTCGCACTTTATCTAAAAAACCCCCCACCTTGACTGAAAATCACCTGACGCACAAATTCAATAACGCCTCAACCCTTCCTCCCATGAACTCACATCCCTGTCATAATGCATTCTCTAACATTATTCTTAGCAATTATTCATTCCCAAATATCTTCTGTTTTCAGATCTCTCTTTCCCATAAATAATTCCTCCTTTACAATCTTTTAATATCCGTCATTAAGATAATTTATTTGTCTAAATGTTTTATTTCTTCACAATAAATTTTCAGACAAGATTTCTTTTATTTTCCCTTCTGCTGAAAAGATATTCACATTTATTAAAACAAAATATTTATTCCCCAAAAAGTTGATTTTTATTATTTTTATTATGATTTTGAATTTCAAACTAAAAAGGCTTGAACTTAGCAGCATAGTAGTATCATTTTCAATATGGATTTGTTATTATGCTTCTGTTTTATTCTTGTTATCAACAAAGAAGAGTTTTTCTTTAGTTCAAGTATTGTGTGTATGTGTGTGTGTGTGTGTGTGAATTTTTTTCAAAAATAAATAAGCTTTTTTTAATGATCAAAAGAATTATTAACATATCAGTTACAAAATAATAAGAAACATATTTTTGTTTTCTTACTCCTCTTAAGTTGAATTGACATTAATAATCAATTATTTCAAGCAGTTTTTTTTAATTGTGAAGAGATTAATTTAAAAATAAGTTTCTATGGTTACAAGAACACAAAGAAACAGCTGTTATCTTTTGAGTTGATAACTTGAAATTAGGGTTGAAATAAATTATTTGAAATCTTGGGCTTTTTTTGTATGAAATAATAGCACTTTAAATCATTATTCCACTAATCATTGAGAATCCTTCATTTCTTCCTTGATTCTCTTTGAATTGGTTAAAACTTCAATGTGATAATTAGGTAATTTGCACTTTTTTACTTCTCTTTTCTTCAGTGTTATTTCTTTCATACTATTTTGTGATTGAATGTTGAGGAAAAGAACTAAATACCTACTTTTCAAAACAAAAAAATCAAATTTTTTTTAATTCTATTGAGCAGCAAAAAAAAACCATGCTCACTTATTCATAAATTACCTTGGACATCCTTCTTGTCATCCTTCCACTCCCCTTCATAAATGCTCCCATCTTTGTAGTAGTATTTACCTAATTTCAATTTGTAAAATTGCACAATTTATTTAAAAACACACGAAATATTCCTTGAAATTACCGTGTCCATTCATCTTATCATCAACCCATTATCCTACATATCGTTCTCCATTACTGAAGAAATACTAACCTTTTTATGTAAAACAATTATTATTTTCAATGAATGGAAATGGGTATTAATCATATTAACATTGCATTTAAGTATTTCACCTTGACCGTCTATCTTGTCATTTTTATGTTCTCCTTCATATATTTCTCCGTTTTTGAAGAAGAATTTGCCTGATTTGTTAGAAAATTAAGAAAAAACATACAAGCCAACTGTAAATAATTTAATTATCCTTAATAATGTATTCTCTCTTTCTATTACCTCTACCATTCTTCATACCATTTCTCCAGTTTCCTTCGTATCTGTTTCCACTTATGCAGAAGTACTTGCCTGAGTTTAAAGGTAATTCAAAATACACAGAATAATAACTCTTAAAAATATTTAAATTTTGTTTAATTCCCAGCTATTAACTACCTCGCCCATGCTTCTAGTCATCCTTCCATTCTCCTTCGTATTTACTCCCATCATTGTAGAAAAAGCTGCCTGTTTGAAAAATAGTTTTTCAAAGCAAAATTTGATGTATTGCTTACCTTGACCATTTTTCGTACCATCTCTCCAGCATCCTTCATATCTGCTTCCGTCTTTGTAAAAAAATGTTCCTGTTTTGAAAATATTAAAATCAATATTCAAACCCAATACACTTTTTCTTTAGTTTTAATCACTTACCCTCGCCATTCCTTGTATCATGCTTATACTCTCCTTCAAATAATTCGCCATCTTGGAAGAAAAACTGACCTGTTTTTGTAAAAATAAAAATGTGAAAAATACATAATAAAAATAATTCTCTTGAAGGTCATTTTTATTTATTTTTCTTAAAAAATCTACCTTGCCCATTCTTCAAGCCTTCTTCCCAGTATCCTTCATATTTACTCCCATCATAGTAGAAGAATTTACCTATTTGCAAGAATAAAACCAACAAAACATGAATTACTCTAGAGAGAATAACTTTTTGACAAATTTCTAGTAATCTTTTAATTTACCATATCCATTTTTCTTATCATTGTCATACTTTCCTTCGTAAATATCTCCATTGCTAAAGGTAAATCTACCTTGAAAACAAAGAGGTAATAATAAACATTTAGATCAGAAAGATTAAGATACTTATTAGCGAATAATTATTATTACCTTGTCCGTGCATATTACCATCTTTCCATTCTCCATCATATTCATTTCCACTTTCATAAAAATATTTACCTGATATTTAAATAAACCAAAGAAATATTGTTTCAAGCAAACTCTTATTCAACCACTCTTATGGCATACCATGTCCATTTTTCTTATCATTTGAATACTCTCCTTCATATCGATCTCCATTGTTAAAGAAAAACTTCCCTGCAGTAAAATTGAAAGCATAAATGAAATAATACAAGTAATCCATTGAGATAATTCTACCTAAGCCGTTCATATCATCATCATGCCATGTTCCTTCATATCGATTTCCACTGAAGTAGAAATATGTACCTAAAGTACAAACATAAGAAATTCATTACTATTTTAGTTTCTTACCTTAACCATGCTTCTTGTCATCTTTCCATTCTCCTTCATATCTATCACCATTGCTGAAATGAAACTTCCCTATAATTGTAAATAAAACATATGAGCTCTTCTAATACACTACACATCTCTGCTATTCTTTCATGAATTATGCTTACCATAACCATTCATATTTCCATCCTTCCATTCTCCATCAAATATGTCTCCATTACTAAAGCAAATCTTGCCTGTTGAGAAGTCAAAATAAAAAGAATGAAAAATTTATAATTCCTAAATAACATTCTTTTAATAGCCTAGCCTTATTAATCTATAACTTATTTCTTTCAACCTTGTCCATGTTTTATGTTTTCCTTCCAGTTTCCATCATACATACTTCCATCTTTGTAGAAAAACTTTCCTGTTATTTTTTTGAAACAACATCAAAATCAGAAATATTTTTAATAAATTGGAAAAGTTCTTTTTTTTAGCTTCCAATATCACCTCTCCCATGCTTCTTGCCATCTTTAATCTCTCCTTCATATCTGCCTCCATGATTTAAAAGTATTTTCCCTTGATTGAAACCAAAATGTTATTGAGAAACTGTAAGTTATTTTGAATAATTGTATTCTTAGATTACCTTGTCCAACCTGTTAGTTATCTTTCCATTCTCCTTCATAAATGCTCCCATCAGTTAGGAACAACTTACCTTAATTAAAAAGAAGCAAATAGATAGATAAAATAGTGCATTTTATTATCAAATAATGTGTTTTATTAACGTTTCATGATTTTTTTACCTTATCCATTCTTCATTCCATCTTCCCAATTTCCTTCAAAGATATTTCCATCGTTGTAGAAATACTTGCCTTGAATTTGAAAAAGAAAAATAGAAATAAACCCCAAATAATTATTAGATCTTTCTCACTAACCTTTTCCATTCTTTATGCCTATCTTGTATTCCCCTTCAAATCTGTCTCCATTGTTGAAGAAAAATTTGCCTAAGTTGTTGGAGAAAAATATCAAATAGCAATTCCTTTTAGTGTTGTGCTTATGCATTTTCATAAAGATTTAAATACCTAAGCCATTCTTCTTATCATCCTAATATTCGCCTTCGAAAATATCTCCATTGTAGAAGAAAAACTTGCCTGTTTTTGAACTGCAATTTTATTAGATTTTAAACAGCAAACTTATTACCTTTCCCATTCTTTTTCCCATTCTTGTATTCTCCTTCATAGATGTCACCATTCGCCATGATAATTTTTACTATTCCATTCTTCTATCTTTTCTTTTTCTCCCTTTGATTTTATACTCTTTCACTTTTAATGCTTTAAATACTTATCCTAACTCAATAAAAAGTATCACTGTCAAGCATTTAATTATTGAATTATTTTACATAAATAGAATTTGTTGTTACTACTACTGTGGTGGGTAAATCATTGCTGTCAATTGCTAGATAACAGCCTTTGGAGTCACCCGAAGCTTGGGTTCTTTAACCATCATGCTGAAAGCTACAGCTAGGAGGTTTTTTTTTTCACATCCATTAATATTAGGAAAAATACCAGATTACATTTTCAACATATCGCCTCTATCTTCATACCCACAAAGATTGTAAAGAATCATACCAGCTGCATAGAAATCAGTCTCAGGTACAACAATATCATAACACTGCTGCTCAAAAGATTAATACAGCATTGTCTTTCCTTAGCATAAAGTTTTTGATTTGTTTTAAATGTGTTGTCTTGATAGTCCAAAGCTTGTGAGTAATGGAGCATTCGTTGCAGAAAGGAGGATGTTCTCAGGCTTGAGATTAGAGTGAATTATATGATTTTATTAGAGAACAATCAGTCCCTCGAGGATACCAATAAATAGCTAGATGATTTCCTTATCAGAAATATTTGTATTCTTTTTTATGTATGTATCTAAATTTCCATTTGGGCAATATTCAAGCATTATCACAAAGAAATGGACATTATTAGGGTTTGAAAGAGAGCCATAGCAATGTACAATGTGATCTGATGTAAGCCTACTTATTTATTCAACTTCTTTCTTGCATTGCTCAAGATCTTTTTCATTTTCAACGTTGATAACTTTAGATGCTTCTAATCTATCTTTTTAGATGTTTCGTGTGAGATAAACTTCACCGAAAGAGCCTATCCCCAAATCATCAAGTATCTCATATCCGCATTGCCTCAAGAACGCTTTGGATTCGTGAGAAGATAATCTCTGAGTTGATTCTTCTTCCAAGTTCGTTGAACTTGCAATTTATCCCATATTTTTTGATACAAATAGGCGTTGTCTTTCCTCTTGTTGAGATATAAATAAATTGCTAAGATACTTCAGCGCAAAAAAGTACTGGTTAATGCTGAAATCATGAAGGAATATCATAAGAACTACACTTTAATCAAAATGAGATAGAAAAAATCAATTCCAAAAAATCAATAATTATTCTGCCAACACAATCATAAAAACCTTCCAAAAAAAATCCCCCCCCCCCCCATATCCCTTTCAATCAAATTTAGAGACGACATTTTAGTCTTCTCTGTGGATACTGTAACTAATTTAATCATAAAACACAAGAGTTGCATGATTCTGTCTTGATGAAAATATTCTTGAATTTAAGAAATATATTTCTGAAGAATTATTTTTATCACAAAAAAAATAAAGTATTTAACTAATTGTACCTTGATTACCACGAATTTATTTATTTAAAAATGAAGATCTTCTGTTATTAAAAGTTTTAGGAGGTTTTTATGAAACATTCCATCTCAAAAATTATGTTTTTTTTCCTTGAAATATCTATTTGAAAAAGTAAAATCATCCTTTTTAAGAATCTATTTTAACTGAAAATCCACCAATTAATTTTAGCTGGCAGACAAAATGCCAACACTCAAGTTAATCTTTTTAATTTCACAAGTTGTGAGGGATGTTTAAAATAAACAAAGTGAAAGATTACCTATTTCAAATAAGGATAGAGAGTTGAAAAAAAAAAAATAATCATAAAAAAAGAGAAGAATTAAAAATAATAATATCTAACAAGAATACGATTTGAAATAAAATGTTTCAAAAAATTCAAATATAAACTTCAAAATTCTAACAATCTATTGATTAAAGGATTTCAATAAACACATAGAATCTATATAATGGCTGATCAACGAACTGCAACTAACACCTAATTAATTCATAGATTCAATTCATTTAAATAAAACTTTGAATCAGAATAGTGAAAGTGATGCAAAGTATTTAGGAGAAGGAATTGCAAAATGCGTTACGCTCACTACTTTAAATCTAGATCTCAGCGATAATAATATTTGCGAGAATGGAGCAAAGTATTTAGGAGAAGGAATTGCAAAATGTGTTACGCTCACTACTTTAAATCTAGATCTCAGCGATAATAATATTGGTGAGAATGGTGCAAAGTATATAGGAGAAGAAATTACAAAGTGTGCTACTCTCAATTCTCTAAATCTAAATCTCAGCGGTAATAGTATTGGTGATAATGGCGCAAAGTATTTAGGAGAAGGAATTGCAAATCTTCCTACTCTCACTTCTTTAAATCTCTTCCTATTGAAAAATAGTATTAGTGGCAATGGTGCAAAGTATTTAGGAGAAGGAATTGCAAAGTGTGGGACTCTCACTTCTCTAAATCTAAATCTCAGCGGGAATTTTAGTGAGAATGGTGCAAAGTATTTCGAAGAAGGCATTGCAATGAGTGTTACTCTCACTTCTTTAACTCTAGATCTCAGGGCTAATAAACTTAGTGATAATGATGCAAAGCATTTAGGAGAAGGAATTTCAAAGTGTGTTACTCTCACTTCTTTAAATCTAAATCTCTACTATAATAATATTAGTAAGAATGGTGCAAAGTATTTAGGAGAAGGAATTGCAAAGTGTGCTACTCTCAATTCTCTAAATCTAAATCTCAGCGGTAATAGTATTGATGACAATGGTGCATTATATTTAGTCGAAAGAATTTCAAAATGTGTTACTCTCACTTCTCTAAATCTAAATCTCAGCTATAATATTATTTCTTATAACAGTATTAATAGAAAAATAAAATAATTAGTTATCAAGGCCAAAAGATTGACATAATTTTACATTGTATATTGGCAATAGTATTGAAAAAATTAAACAAGGATTTTCAAAGGTTTAACTCGATTCTCTAAATATAAATTAATAATAAAAGTAAAAAAAGTAGTATTATTCTTTATGACATACCTTTTTCTGCAGTTCACACCATAAAAATATTAAATCAGAGGGTCCTTATGAAAATTCCATAATGTGTGACTAAATTGTAACTAAGAATTTATAAAAAAGGTTTTGTTTTGGAATTATTTTCTTTGAATTTAATTCTCGACTTGAATAATAAAATATTGTTTAAATTAAGATCCTACTAAGCTGTTTATGAAAACGAAGAGCTTATTACAACATACAATAATATCATTGAATCTTGTATTATGTCTCTCATTTGTTTGCGACCTATTAAAATCAATTGATTTACTTTCTTTAGAGTCAACAAAAATTTATTTACATTCTTGGTGATTGTAGACATTCCCTTTGATTTGCCATCAGGTACGAAGATAAGTTCTGGAACTTTCTTGCCACCTTCCTCGTGAATCTTATCTACTTTGAAGTAGCCTCTTCTCTCCAGTTGAATGTATTGATCTGAGTTATTGCATGGAATGGTTAATAGCCAAGTAGAAAGAAATCTAACGTTTTTTACGTAGTTTTAGTTCCTGAATAGGAGGTTCTCCAACAGCTCTGGTGATAAATTTGGTTTCTTCATTGAGTTGTTTTTCAAATGGCATTTCGGACTCATCCAAAAGCTTTTTCTCTCTCAGAAGATGGTCGTACTCCACAAGGATGAGATTAGACTAAGTTTAGAAAAAGCATAGAAGATTTAAGGAATGTTGTTGTTTTTCAAAATAGTTAGTTTGGAACTCAAAGAAGTCGAAAATATTCTTACGACTTGATGATCAGCAAGCCAGTTAACTTTGATTGTTTTCTTGAAATCTTTATTGTCCGGAAGATATTCAGCTTTAACTGAGAGTGACTCATCTGCTTCCTTGACGATCTCCAAGATCTTAAAGTTGCCCCATTTCATGAAAGTCACGATTTGATCTTTTAGAAAGACATTAAATTAATTATTTCAAATCACCAAACAATACTCAAGATATTCTGAGGCCTTTAAAGCACAAATCAATATTACCTTTCTCAAGAAGAACTGCATCATCGTACTCTATCAACAATTTCTTGCCTTAGAAGATCTTCTTTGTACCAAGATCTTCCTGTGAAAAAATCAAAAAATATTTTTACATTCAAGACAACTTCATTTTGGAAATTAAATCTCTTGTTTTTTCAGTCAATTGTTGTGTAAAATCACCTTAGGATGAAGAGGTGTCTCAAATGAAACAAACTCATCAGGAAGATTCACAACTTCAACCTTTGAGATCTTAATAGTTGAGATAGCAGTGTATCTCCCGCAGACGGGATCGATGATCTGCTTGTTAATCGCCCAGAGTTTATCCCACTCCATTAAATTGGTGTTCTTAGAAGGTCCTTGAGCAAGCATAAACTCAGTTAAAGCTTCAACTGTCATACCCTTTCTTAAGATGCCTTTCACTGTAGGGAAACGAGGATCATCCCATCCTTCAACGATTCCCTTATTGACAAATTCTTAGAGCTTTCTCTTCGACAAGAAGGTTTAGACGAGATTAAGTCTGCTGAACTCAAAGATTTCAACAGGACGTACTTTGCAGACCTTCAGTACCCAGTTGTACTATGGAATTCTATCAGAATATTCGTTACTTCTCATAGCATGAGTGACACCTTCCAAGCTGTCAACAAGAGGGCAGCAGAAATCGTATGTTGGGTAGCACTTCAAGCAAACAAAATTAGTTTATTAATTCGTAAAAATATTCTAGAAAATTCACTAATTCTCCAAAAAAATCTATCGAAAAGAGCTCTTAAGCAAGAAATTAACTGCATACCCTGTATTTTTCACCCGTTCTATGGTGAGGAATAGTGTTAACTCTGAAGAAAACTGGGTCTCTGAGGGATCCATTTTTCGATTTCATGTCGATCTTTCCTCGCAGGCAGTAATCGTCAGCTCCTGGAACTTCTTCAACGCCATCCTTAGGTCCTTGCTAAGTTTAACCAATTTGTCATTGATAAATATCATGTTATTCCACAAACTGATTGTTGTGGTTGTTGTTTCTTACGCACATAGCTCTGAAGATTTTAAGATTTTCTTCAGGAGTTGTATTTCTGAAAGCATTTTCGACACATTTCATTCTCTCATCACGCATTTTCTCGACTGGAGTGCTATCGCAATAAGCAAGACCTTCGCTAATGAGTTCTTCTGCTTTTCCGATGAGGTAATCGAAATAATCAGATGTATTTGTGATTTTTCCATCCCATTTAACACCAAGAGTTACTAAATCCTCCTTGATAGACTCAACATATTCGCCCTTAAATCAGTCAAAGAATTAACATTAAATCCAAATCCGAACATTGCTTGTTATGTTTAACATACCTTTTCATTTTCGACATTGGTATCATCAAGACGAAAGAGCATCTTGCCTTCATAGATCTTGGCATAGTGATAATTGATCAGAGCTGCTTTAGCATGACCAATATGCAAGTAACCAGATGGTTCAGGTGGGAAACGTGTAACAACTTCTCCAGTTTTTGCTCCTTTCAGAACATTTTTGTATTTCTTGTACTCTTCTTCGAGAATGAATCCTGATGTGTGTCCGATTTTTTCCATTTTACCTATTTGTTGATTATGATCAATTTTGTGCGATTTTCTTTCTTTCTTTTATATAAAAATATGAAATTTAATTCCCTAGTTTTCCACGTTTAATAAGTGTGTGTCTAAAAAATTTTAATTAAACAAAAAATTATCAATATTGAAATGTTTTTTGGCCTCACGAAAGAATATCCTGATTCTTTCAAATACAATCAATAATTATTTGTTTAATTGTTTTTAAAAGGTTAACTTTTTTATCATGAACATGAGAGAAATAGCCTAATTGACTCCATATTCACAGATATTTGAAATATGAAAACTTATCTAATTTCTGTTCTACGTATGCAACAATAGAATTAACAAAATATGTTCATTTTAGAGTTAGGGGAACTTTGTTGGAAATTATTGTTTTTATCATCTAAGAGAATCTATATTTTTGTGCAAATCATTTTTTTTTTGAAGAACTTCTTTTCTAATAATGTAATGGCAATACTTTAATCTCGATTTAAACAAAAGAATCCATTTGATTTTCTTCTTTTTCTTCATTCCAATAATTTGTTAGTCACAGTTATTAATCTGAAAACTATTGTAACTTGTACAACTAAAAAATAATCATAGATTCTCTTTCTAGACTTATTTTAATTCTAGATTAGACTAATTTTTTCCCTTTTTTATTAACTAAGGTAAATAAAAACATTCATCTAGCTTAAGAAATCCGAGTTGATTACTAAATGATAAAAGTATTAGATGTCTTGAAGGAAAAATGGACAAACAATATGCTGCCAATTTGAATGCTTGATGTTAATTATTGCTATTGTAATGGAGAAACTTCAGCAGTTCAATAAAAGTTCTAAGAACAGTAGCGAGCAGATAAACATCTCAACTAAGCCCATAACTCTTTATCTTGTGTCTTTCATTCAAACTGAAATATCATTGTTTCATTTTATTTCCATTTTTAAAAATAGATTGAATTCTCATTACTTTTTTTTCAATCTAAATGTTCTTACCTTTTTCTAATAATATTTACCTTCTGCAAAATATAATTCCAACAATCTTTGAAGAGACTATCTATGAGCAATCTAATAATAGTTAGAATTCCTAAAATCTCCCTTAGGATTCAATTCAACTTTTATCCTTAATGAACAAATTAAATACCATCCTAATTCAGATTACTGAGAGGATTACTAGACGTCCCTATTGTTTCTTTACCACATGAAGTTAGAAATGAAGAAAAGGAAAGGGGGGATTATTGATAAATACTGAGAAATAACAAAAAAAAGTAAAAGAAAGGGAAGTTATATTGGGTTCTACCTACTTGTTTAAATTATTGATTTCAATAGAAAATTAAAAAAAAGGTGGTCAATGAAGAAAAAAAGAAGTAAAGTAACAAAATAAGTAAAAAATAGTAATTATTAATCAAATTAAGTGTCAAAAAAACTAAAAGAAAAAGGGAAATAGAAGTAAAAATCATTCACAAAGTCATCGTCGTCGTTGTTTATTTGCTACATAATTACCTTAAAAATGTTGATATTATTCCTCAAAAAGGAATAAAGACAAACAGGTTCCATCTTCAAATCGTAAGAAACAATCTTGATATCCTCTGAGCATATTTTTTCAAATAACAAAACGCATTAATCTCATTTATTCTTCTTCCGCAGATTAGATAAGGAGACTGAATGGACATTATAGATAAACAAAAGCATCTACACGATAACCTTCTGCTACAGTGAAGTCGATAACTGGAAGACGCTCAAAATTAATCAGCTTCAGATGTATAAATAGAAAATGTAAGATACTTTTTTCTTTCTTATTTAGTTGGTGTTCTTGCGTTAAGATTGAATAAAATTTGTTGTGGAATATTGAATCAGACCGAAGGAACAAATCTAGCATGCATTCATCATTGAAAACATCGATTTCAATGTTAAATATGATAAAGTAACAAAAGCATTTCTGCTACTTGTCTTCGGTAATCCTGTCGAAACCTGCACTGTTGAAGCTTCCATGAATCAAAATTTATAGCAAGAATTGATGTAGAAACAGTTGGTGGGTTAGAATTAGATGGGATAATAAGAAAAACTAATCTAGCAGCAATAGAAACAAATATAAATGAATAATATTAAGTAATTAGAAGAAAGAATAGATAAATCACTTCCGATTATGAACCAGCTCGTTGAATTATTCAAGGTAAAAACAGAAACTCCAATAATGAGAATGTGAATTTTCAAGAAAAAGAAGAAGAAGGAGATGATGATTTGGGAAGATATTCTTTTGTTATTCAACTTTTCTTTTGTTCAGGGCGTGATAGACAACTGCTAGAGTAATGAAGATGTCATTAACTCGTAGGATCTGAAGAAGATGAAAGAAGATATTCTTGTGGATTAAGGCAAGCTCACAAATGTGCTCAAGTAATTAAATGAAATATTTTTGGTAAATTTAAAAAAATAAAACAATTTTTTTATCTTTTTTGTGATTCAAAGCTAAGAAATCTGCGAGGCCTCTACGGATAAGGTTCTGAAGATGATCGATAAATAAGTCCAAGTAAACTTATTAGCTATTCATTGCATTTATTTTTGAGATAATATATTTCAATCTTCTTTTTTTCTTCTTATCTCATAAAATTGATTTTCTCTTTTGCAATAAATAGTCTACAAATAGATTCGATGATATTTGTTCTCGGAAGATTATCTTAGCCAAGAATCAGTAGCCTTAACATTATGATTCAATAAAAAGCAAAATAGAACAATACAATAATGACAAAAAGAAACCAATCGAAAAAGAAAATGAATTGTTAATAATTCCTAACGATAGTGATGATGAGAACGATGATCTTAGAGAACATAACTCTAAACTTGATAATAAATAAAAGCAAGAAGCTAATCCCCCTTGGAACGGAGTTAATTAGCAAGTATAAGGATATGGGTAACCATAACAATTGAAATAAATGAACTACGACTACCCTATGTAGCCAGAAAGTTAGATTCTATTTTATTAGTAAAAAAATGCACAAATTCAGCAGCAGCAGTAACTTTAGCCTTAATATTCACAAGGAGATAACAACAACAACAACAATTAACAGAATTAAAATGATAAAGACATCACCTCAAAAGCTCAAGCATCAGCATCTGAACAAAATAAAGATGATAACTTATGCATTATCTGCATAGATAAACCTAGCACGCATACTCTTGTACCATGTGGACACAAGAAATATTGTGAGGAATGTGCAAATTTAATGGTGAAGAATAAATAGTGTGCTTTCTGTAGAAATCCAGCTGTCTAGTGTCTCAGAATATTTGAATGAAGTCAGATTGAGATCCTTTCAAACTTGCAAAAGATTAATATCTTTTCTTGAGTGAATCAATCAAAAAGAAATTCTCCTGGGCAAACAACTTAATCAATGATAGAATGATAGGAGATCTTCACTCATTTTAACATTTCTTTTTCTGCTTTTGTTCAGCTAGATTTAGGCATAAAAGCACTTTCTTTTTCTTACAATCCCTTTGTGTTTAGTATTCATGACATTCCTTCAAATGTCTTAAAACAATAATAAGATTAAGGCAATTACATTTCATCACTGCAGGACATGGCTAACTTTTGCATAAAAACAACAAAATAAAAGTACAAACCACTACAATATTCTATTTATTTTATTATTTTTATCGTCTTCTCATTGTGTGTGTGTGTCTCCTGCATGCCAAATATGTAATTACTTATCTGCTTTAATCAATCACCCCAAAGACAACTCCATCTTCGAGGATAAAACTCTGTCTCTGCTCCTTTTAGATTTTGTTATTATTCCCGCCCTCTCAATTTTGCGCATTATTTTACTACGCAGCTGATCTCTCATCATCTTCACAACGCAGATACTCACCAATATCACTTTAGTTGAAAGCAACAACACCTGTTGGATCCATATCTTTTGCTTGCAGAGTTGATTTAGCTGCAACTCCAAATCCTAATGCCATATCGTTCATGGAGACAATAACAACACCAGCATATTATGTAATATTCTCAGTCATTCTTCCTACGTGTGCTTTAATCACGTGATTACCATAGACATAAGCTTATTCACCTTGAGGCTTAAGCCAAATTTTATTCTTAGCGAATTTAGCTAGATAATCCAAACAAGTGATGCTTAATCTAAACTTCCCTCCTTAGGTGAACTTCCCGAAGCATGTTCCTGCACTGCAACAAAGAAAATGTTAACAAAACTAACAAAAAACCCATTGATTTTGAGTTTGCTGTGTGTGTATGTTACTGCATGAGTTGATCTCTGCTGATACATTATGCGTGCTTAAGAATAGTCTCACTCATGTAGTAGACTCTGTCTTTAACAAGTCTGAAGACATGTGGTTCATCATTACGATCGATAAGGAATTTAATGTTTGGTCCGATGTATTCAGAAAGTTTGGTAAAGAACACTTTGGTCTCTTCGTCAGTCAGGATTCTCATTTTTGTTTTGTATTCGTTTCTGCTGTGTTTGAATAGGAAGATTTTAAGTTAATTGTTTCTGTTTGGCTTTGAACTCTCTCTCTCTCGTACAGATAGAACAATCAAAAACACAATTCTATCTGGAACGGAATCTAAATTTAACTCTTATTGGTTTCTTAATAATATTTAATTTGCCTTCTTGAACGTAACTAATAGACGAGCATGACATTACTACATTACACCCGTCTAGCTCAGTCGGTAGAGCGCCAGCCTTTTAAGCTGGTGGTCAAGGGTTCGAGCCCCTTGGTGGGTGACTTTTTTTTTAATTTAGGATAAATTTTTTTAAGAAAAAGGTTAATAAAAAATCTAGAAATTTGCTAAAATTTTGAATTTTTGAGATAGATAGATAGAGAGAATCTAAAGGTTCAAAGTGTTTTGATTAAATTGGATTGGAATGATTAGGAAATTTATATATTTGGATCTCGCAGTGTCTCTTTGATAAACTTATTAATTTATTCAAACTAATTAGGGGGGGGGGGGGGGGGGGAAAAAACAATATT
>Ga0302271_10002106_pt1 | contig 18325 bp, 16 predicted proteins | sample III_Bog_N1_1_FD_198767 | JGI IMG/M metagenome (GOLD analysis project Ga0302271, IMG submission 198767) | Peat permafrost microbial communities from Stordalen Mire near Abisko, Sweden - III_Bog_N1_1 | ecosystem: Environmental > Terrestrial > Soil > Wetlands > Peat | place: Sweden: Abisko...
TCTAAAAATCTCTCTCTGATTCTGCAACTAAACTGAATCTCCCTCTTAAACAAGTTGACCTAGGTCTATTTTATAACTCCCTCTCCTGCGGAGAATGTGTGAGCGATCGTGATTCTTCTTTTTTAGTTTCATGCTCAACTTTCTTTGTCAACATTTTCCCAAAAGATCAGTTAGAAAAAATCAAAATCTCATCCACAACAAATCATCGCCTAATTTAATGGAAAAAACGCATCTAGACTTACAAGGTAGTACTCCTCACAGGAGCGAGCGTGAAAGGCTTTACTACGAATTCGCATATTTATACGATATCAGATTAGCTAATTATTTGAAGAACAAATTTGAAAATGGAAGCAGATAACTGTGATATTCCAACCAAAAGTGAGGAGTCAGTAAAGAGTAGGTTTGATTAAGCGTACAGGTTGAGTGGTCTTATTTTAATTATCGTTGTTAGTTAGTTTGATGGGAGAGAAGGAAGATTATTTGACATGGGAACTTGAAATATTAAGAAATACTTGGGTTTTCTTTGATATTCAAGCAAAAATTGTGATTAGTCATAGATGCTGCTATTTTTGTCTTGGGCTTAATTGCTTTCATCTAGGTGTTTTAGTTATTTTAAAAAATGAATTTTCAAGCGTTTGAAAAGGCAAAGGATTTATTTTTCAACACATAACACATGAGATATAGGAGAACTCTACAAAAACATATTTATTTATTATTTATCAAAAAAAGTTCTCATTATTTGTGTGAAAGTAAAGAGAAGTGGATTTCCGCCTGAGACAGGAAATTGCAAATAGACAAATGAAGTTCTCCTTGGAAATGAAAAATTAAATGTAAATCTATTGTGAATATTTTTAGCTCTGTTGTTTTTAATAATCTATTCTAACCCATCCTAAAGGGATCATTATTTTTGTATATTTTTAAGTTTGTTTTTTTGAAAATGACTGCGTTTATTTTTACTATATTACATATCAATTTATTTAACTTGAGGATATTCAAAATGAGTTTCGAAAAATATATGTTTTGAAACAGAAGTTTATCCAACAAAAAGGCAAATTTATCTTAGAAATATTTTAAATCCTGCTTCTTTTTTAGATTTCAAAAACAAAATGAAACATTTCTTTTCTTCAAAGTTGTATTTTCATTTTGTTTTAACTTTTTTCTCTTTTATTTCAGTTTATTTACCCTTTTCTTGATTATTTTCATTATTCCCTCAATTGTCTTTTTCAGACGTTTATTTGAATTAATTACAGTCAAAATTATGTCTTTAAAATGAACAAAAATGCAATTTTACACTAAAAAATGTAAAAAAGAAATAAATTAATAAAATACAAAAACATGAGAAAATAAATTAGGTCTTTAGCTATTACTAGAAAAATACTACTTGATTTAGCTACCATTTTAATTACATAAATCTAGATTTAGATAATAATTCTTAACTTTTTATCTCACTCAATCCATAATATGTTTCTTATTTTTCAAACTTCATTATTCAATGATCATTCTGTATCTTTCCTCTAGAATTATTCCTATTATTCTTTGTTTTATTTACTTCCATCTCTATTTCTATTCTTCGTCCCAATAAGAAACATTTTGCCTTCATGTAAACGAAGACGAAGTACTAGACTTGAAATATCTTGATCACATTCTTCTTGTATAAACTATTCTCCTTCTTATTGAGGGATCTCGATTACTTTCAGTTCTTAACTGTCTTTGTGTTCAGCTAAAATAAGAAGAAAATCATCTTAAATTCTCACTTCAACGTCAAAATAATACCCACTTATCATTCTGCTTGCCCGATATAGAACCATTGTAGAATTTTTCAATGGAAAAAATGATTCCATAGCTGATTTTTGTTATTTTTCAAGCTAATTTTCTTGACGATTATTGCGACTTTTTGCACGATTGTTATTATTTTACTCTATAGATGAATTCTCATTCATTTTAAGCATATTTCTCTTTTAACTTGTATCTTTCTAAGGAAGCCATCCTTTACCTTATTCAAAATTAGCAGTTTTATTCATAGATCTCCTATTTTTGGATCTGCTAAATGGATCTAGATTTCTATTGTTTTCCATAGTAATTTTCTCAGTTTAAGAAGGAGGAAGTGTGTTTGCTGTTTATTGCTATTATTTCAATACAAATTCAGGTAACTCTATCAATTATTTTGGTGATCGCTTTTGCTGAGATGAAAACTACTCAGTTCTTTTCGAGGTTTATGTTAGCTCATCGGATAATAAGGGTGAAAGTCGATTTTAATTGTTCTTTGCCGTTCCAATAGATAATGGATAGAGTGATATTTTTTCAGCTAATTCTTAACTTTTTTAGTAATCGTGTTCCCATCGTTTGACTGAATATGCACTCCTTTTCTCCTGAAGCCTTTTAAGAATGCTTGAGTTTTCATTAAAAATATTTGATACAAAACGCTTGCGAGTGTGTTGATTTAAAGATTTAGGAGATACTCCAGGGGTATGTGGTAAATTTTAGGGTTGTCTGTTGACCATAATTTATGTGATTTTCTCAAGCAAAAGTCGATTTTCTCTTTCGATCTCAGTGAATCGACTTTCATTAAGTTGTTCTTTCTTGTGTCTGCTTAGTTTATAATCAACGGAATAATTTTGTGGGCTCATTTAGCGGAATGTTGATTGCATATTGTTGATTTTTTGTTTGTGAATGTCTTTATTCCTCTCGACTTCTTTGCCATTGCAGATTCGGTTAAAGATTGGCTAAGCTCTGTACATATATTAAAGGTTCTTTTGTGACAATTATTTAATCGTTTTGTCTGTGGGAAAGAATTGAGCTGGTAATTCAGGGCACCTAAGAAGCAAAAGTTTTTCATAAGATTATTTGAATTATTAATAAGTTGTAAGAATGTTCAATTGTTTTGAAATATCATATTTTGAGTGAGAATATGATTAGCAGGTTAACCTAAGAGTATCTTTTCGAAAACAACATTATAGGAAAAGTAATTTTTTCATTCCTTTTAATAAATGATAAATAATAATAATAAAAAGCAGTTTAAGCTAAAATAAAAATGGAAAATATGAAAAACCAAACATAACTTCTAATTTACTTATGAATTCTATCAGTGTTTGCTCAATAATTTCTTTGCAGATCAAGTATATAATAATAATAATTTAGCTTAAAATATCTTTCCTTGTATTAAAACTATGAGAATGCATCAAGCTGATTTCAAATTATTGGTAAGCTCTTCCAGCCGCGAGATTTAGCTGATTCAAAAAAAATTTAGAATCAACTAAGGTTCTTTGAATTAAAATAATAAAAAAAGAAAATAAGGTATTTAAGGTGGGAGAATTAAAGAGGAATGGAAGCAATCGCAGAGGTATTCAACGAAGTCTAGGAATCAACCACAGTGTCGCAGAAATAAGTGTACGCATTGCTGGAATAATATGAACAAAATAAAGTCTTGTTCATCCGTGCTGTGGAGCAGTGCTACCTTAAAATCATCAAGAATATGCTCAAGGCTCCTCGCAAGCTCATTGAGAAATATGAAAAACTCACTGAAAAGCTGTTTGAGACAGGGTACAGATAGTATGCTCTCAAGGAAGATATTTCAGATGCAGCTGCAGGTGGCAAAAAGCAGAAACTCACGAAAAGGGACATTTTCTCTTTGTTTTAGCATTTCCTGTCATTCTTCGCAGGTGCACTAGATTCAACGCAATTGCAAATTAGGATATTCTCTTCTCGTATTGTCTTCCAGCTGCTGAAGATTCTGCCTTCAGATGTCTTAGAAGATGTGATCGAAACAAGAATTGCTAAACAGCTTATCTTAGGGACTTTATCACTTATGAAAGAAAAGAAAGGAAACTTAAAGCAAATTGGTATCAAAATAACATCTTATCTGCAGAAGTTGATGGACAGAAACGACCTGACTGAGTCACAAGAATCGAAGGTTCTCAGAGTAAGACAAATATCCTTCAACTTTTCGATTATTGAATAATTATTGGTTTTAATCTTGTAATTCAGAGCGAAATGATGAGAAGTATGTGCATGGACGAGCAAGATTAGATTCGAAAGCTTGCGTTAATTAATCTCGAAATGAATGAAAGCACCTTCCCTCATCTGATTAAACGAATTAGGGACAAAAATCCAGAGATTAGAGCAACTGTTTTCAAAAAGTTGATTAAAGAACAAATCCCACTTGCAAACCTCAATCTGTCTGATGTATACAAACTCATCTATGATGGCCTTGGATCTAGAGAGGCATCTGTTAGGGATGCATGCACTAGATATCTTTCGTTGAATTATTGTCTTTTCAAAGAGGAACCTGATGGTACTAAGATAGAGGTAATAAACAATTTAAAACCTTAAAAAAATATATGTCTAAACCTATTTTTACAACAGAATGAAATGGATCTGGAAGATAAGGAGAACGCAGATGGCGAAGAAAAAACTATTCCAAGTGAAAAAAAGGGAAGTGCCAAACGTTTCTACACTGCTAACAAGGAATCTGCAACCAAGGAGATGAAAATTAACATTATTAATTTCCTGCAGACATTCGAAGTTGAGAAGAGTCTTTACTACCCTGAACTGTATGAAAGTCTTGAAGCTCTCGTGAAAGAGACAGTGAAAAGCATCCTAGATGCTGATGGTTTAGCTGGATATCTCAAGGATGTATTTGTGAATTAGCTGAGTCTCAAGAAAAAGAGAAAACATACCAGAATTGAAATCAGTAGTGAGGAACTATTCCTTGTGAGAGTTGTCTGCTAGATGGCTTAAAACCCAGAAGAACGTAAGGAGCTTAGCCCTGAAATAGTTGCTGTTATTGAAGACTGTTTCCCAAATGGAGCTGAGTTCGCGCAAGTCATGGAATATTATGCTACAACTGCTCCTTCACTTTTTTCTCTATACCAAGCTCTTTTAACAGCTGAACTCCTCATTAACTGCGATGAAGCAGGACGCAATAAGCTTGAAGAGACCTTAAAAAACCTTGTCAGGACAATGAACAATGCTTAGCTTGTTTCGGAGATCCCAACAGACGAAGCTGGCGAATACAACGACATTTTCTATGAACTTGACGCGGAAACAGTTAAAAACAGTATTTTCGCTTAAACTTACTTCTAACCACCTATTATCACTTGCGCTTACGAACTTCTGCCAATTATTGTGAGGATTTTTAAGAAAGTTGTCAGTGATGGACGTGCTAACGTTTAGTTAATTCAACTGATCTCAGAGGTACATGAACCTCTTGCCAAAGACACCGATAATGATTCCCATTTCGATCTTCCATCAGAGTTAGAAAGACTTCGTAGAGCAATTAAAGACGGTGAAGTTAAGACAGAAGCAATTGAAAAGGAATTGGTAGCTTTAAAAAAGAATAAAACCAAACAAAGGGAGATTTACGAGCTTGAAAAATAAAAAGATGATGCTTCTGCACATTTATAGCTTTGCAGGGAGAAAGAAGAGCAAATCTAAATCAAGATATTCGATATCTCAATGCGATAGCTAATCTTAGTGCAATCTCTTTTGACTAACTGTAAAGTAGACCCAAAAGATCATGCCATATCCCATTTACTCCAGCAGATTATCATGCCTGGACTCAACTCAGATGACGACAATTTGATTGCCCATGCTTTAAAAGCACTCGCTCTTTATGTCTTGATTGATAGAAACGTGTGCAACGATTTCTTCTCAGTGTTCTAAGATCTTCTTGCTAAAAATGAATAATGTGCGTAATCCTCTCCTTAAGAGATTATCTCACTTAGATCAATAGTTGACTTTATTCTTCTGTATGATCTTGCAAATAAGGCCACCCCTGATGAAGATGAAATCGATATCTTCTTCACTTAAGAGCTAATCTTGAGATATGCTTATTAAGGTAAATTGTGTTTAGGTTTTCTTCAATAAAATTAGGGGGGGAGGAGGGGAGGATATATTTTTATCAAAGATAACTTCAGTTAATTTTTCATTTTTAAAAATAATGTTGTTTACTATTTTCAGCTGATACACTTCTAAGGACAATAGCCATTGAAGGTCTCAGCAAACTGCTCTTTAATGGGAAGTTATAAGATCCTCACACAGTAATTAAATAGTTATTATTTCTGTTATTTTCATAACTTTTTTATTTATTTTTGAATAGATTATTTGCTTATTAATGGTGATATGGTTTGACACAAAAATATGTTAACGAGAAGGATTTAAAGCAATTTAGATTCTTTCAACTTTATTCAAGACTTTCACAGCAACAAACTATGCTAACCTTGTTGTGTTCGAGAAAGCTCTTGAGCTTTTTACATTGCTGATTGTGACTCTTGAAAAGAAAGGTTTGGTGTTTAATGATGACTTCGTTCTTTTCGATCATCTCAACGAAAAATTCACTTCAAAAGCACTTCGAGTTGGTGTTAATTTGCTGTCTTATGAATATCATAAAAACACAGAAGCTTTAACTAACGCTGCTGCACATGATCTGCCTCCTTAAGAAAGATTTTTCGTTTATCTCGCTTATCGATGTTCAAAAGACAAACGATTCTTGAATTTATTTGATAAAATCACACATTTCTTTGATTTCTATGGTAAATCGCAGCCAGAAACTTTACCTGTTCTCCTCCATTTCCTTCGGGAAGCACTGGAGAATTGTCCGCTAAGCAAATAGCTTCACTAGCTTGAGAAGCTGATAAAAGACAAAATCAAAGCAGCTGCTTAAGCAGATAAAATTGAAGATGAAGCTGCTGAACCAGTTTAAAATGAAAACGCTGCTGAAGCCGCTGATGCTAATGCAGAAGACGAAAAGTTATTCGCTTTATCGGCGAGATAGAAAAAAATAGTAGAACGAATCATTGAGAATATTGAAAACAACAGTCACGAGATGGATGTGATTGTTAAAAATCTCACGGACTCTAAAATTCTAGTTCAAGACACTCTGGAGCAAAAAGAAAAAAGAGCTAAACTTGATGATGAAGAAGAGGAAGAGGAGGTACCTGATTTTGTTGAAGAAGAAGATGAACCTGCTGAAAAGGAGGAAGTTAAACCGAGATAACGAGGTGGAAGAGGTGGAAAGAGAAAAGCACCACATGCTAGCGAAGAAGAAGATGAAGAAGAAGAATAACAAGAAGTAGTTTAAGTGGTGCCGAAGAAACGTGAAGCACCCAAAAGAGGAAGAAAAACAAAGGAAATCGAAGAACCTGTTTCAGAAGAGGATAATGATGATGAAGAAGAAGATAAAGAAGAGATTATCCAGAAGAGAACATCCTAGAGAAGAACACGCAAATCTGCAGAAGAAATTGTCCCAAGCAAAAAGAGAGTAGAAGAAGATGAGGAAGATGAAGAAGAAGAGGAGGAGGTAGAGGAATAAGTTACCACAAAAGCAAATAAATCAAAAAAAGATGTCTCTACTTCAAGAAGATCAAGAGGTTAAAAGGTTTAACAGAAAGAAGAAGAAGCTGATTCAGAAAAAATAAGTGAAGAGGAAGAAGATGGAGAAGAGCAAAAACCTAAGCAAAGAAGTAGACGTGGTGGTAAATAAAATGATGAGGAAGATGATGAAAAGCCGAAAGGGAATAAGTAGTAAAAAAAGAAAACTTCAGTGAACAGATCTAAGGGAAAATAAGTCTAGAATGAAAGTGATGATGAAGAAGAAGATTAAGAGGAAGATGAAGAATAAGAGCTACCTAAGAAACGTATAAGATCTGGTAGGAAATAAGAACCTCAGTCTGAATCTGAAGAAAATGCTGAAGATGAGGAAGAAGAAGGCGGTGAAGAGGAAGAAGAGGAAGTAGAAATAGAAGAATAGCCTAAGAAAGGAAACAAAAAAGGTAAGGGCACTTAAAATACTAAATCAACTAGAGGCCGAGGCAAAAATGTTAAGGTAGAGGAAGAGGACGAAGAGGAAGAGGAAGAAGTTGTTATCCTGAAGGAAAAGAAGGCTCCAGTTAATAAAGCTGTAGCTTAAGAAGGTAGAAGATCTTCAAACCGTGTGAAGAACGTAAAAGAAGAAGACGGCGAAGAAGAAGTTGAGGAAGAATAAAACGTGCAAGAGAAAAAAAGAGGTGGAAGAGAAGGAAAAAATCAAAAAGGAAAGGGTGCTAAAAAAGCAGAAACATCAGAAGAATCAAATGAAGAGGAGGAATAAGAAGAGGAAGTCGAAGAAATTGAAGAAGATGTTCCAAAAAGAGCCACAAGGAGACAAAAGAAAGAAATTGATAACTCTGCTGCTGCAAAGAAGCCAGTCAGCTCCAACAAACGAACAAGAAGATAGTGATTGCTTTTTTAGACAAAAGGTGTTTTTTATGTTTCTCATCATTCATTATTCAGATAATCGAGTTTCCTAAGGTGTTATTATTATCAAACATTAAATATCATTTCGAAAAGGCTTCTTAAGTTTAATATTGTAATGGAATGTTTCTCTTTAGATTGCAAAATTCTCTCTATTATTTTGTTTCAAAGTAGATTAATATTTTATTTTACACAACAATAACATTCATATAGAAGCTCTCAAGGTCATTTTCAGGACTTGAGAAACGTGTAGATAACATGAGAAGATAACACAATGAACAATGAATTCTCAATGGAAAGACTCTCTTTAATCCACAGGAGGGTGACTATCAACAGAAAAGTTAATGTAACAGTGTTCCAACGGAGATATGGGTTCAAAGAGAAGAATGTTTTTCTTCTGTGCATAATCATTTTTTCAATATTGAACTTGAGGGAGTAGTACTGCAGTTTTGCGGAGTTTTTATGTATCACTAAGAGATGATCTAAGTCAGCTAAAATTTATCCGAACTCATCGTCACTTAATATTTCCTGCTCGAAATTATCCGTTCTTCCGTTCTTGACTTCCAGCACAAATTCTTGGTATTGTTAATGAATCTTTTTATCGTCTTCTTTACCTTGCTTTATTTTCTCGTTTTCGTCCAAACTTGTTATTGAAAAACAAAAACAAAATTAATTTTTCTAATGTAATAGTTAAATCAAACAAAAAAGGCACTACTCTTAAATAAAAGAAGCGACGATGTCACCCATTTTAACTTTAATGAGACTCTTAACTTCCTCATGGATAGTCTCTTAAGCTTCAACGAGCAATTCATTGGCGTGTTTTTGGGAAAAGTTAAAGCGATCTGTTTGATGAAAAATAATAAAAAAATCAAATATTTTTACTTAAGAATTTGCACAATAAAGGGGTTATTTGTATATTTTACCTTTTAAAAACCTCTCAATCTTTGGAATCCATTCTCCCATTATCTTGTTTTTGACACCCTTGAACTTCAGCCAAAAATCAAGATCTTTCTCTTAGAACAGCTTGGAAACATCCGCTCTAAGGATTGCAAGAATCCGCTGCTAGACTAGTTCACTTACTTCTAATTCAGCTCGTTTTTTTAACGCTTTGATTATTATCTCGTTGATTTGCTCTTCTATGGAGTCCATTTCAGCATCAATACCCAATTCTTCTTTAGCAGTCGCATTCAACATTTAGATCATTTTAGTTTTTAACTCAGACAAAACTCGAAGCTTTGTCTTTTTCATTATTTCATATAAATTAACTTATTCTGACTACGCAGGAGCTCCAGAGACTCCTTATTTACTTGAGCTTCTTCCTTGAGAATTTGAGTTATCTTAAGATGTCAGTTGCCTGCTTAGCCTTCCTGGTATTTTTGTGCTCATCTCCACTGAACTTGTTCCTTTTGTGCTCATTCTATTTGTGACTTGGCTGGTAAATAGTCTACTTGAGAACCCACTAGCTCCACTGCTGTTTTATTGAATTTAAGACATCGAAAGTGATGAATCAGATTCTTCCTTTATGCTATCAACTCTCTTCAGTAGATTTTATGAAGAATCACCTTCCTCAGATTCATCTGATTCCTCTGCTTCTTTGAGAGGATCAGCTACACCTACGTATTAACCAAACGTATGATTATGGATGTCTGATTGGTTGAGTGAGTTTTCTTATTCTGCAGGTTATGTATTAATTGCAGGTATACTTTACGCAGGCTAGGTCAAAGAAGGATCAAGCTACTAATCTGAAGAAATTTCTCCAGGAGGTGAGGGTACTTTAGGAGATTGAGATGATTCATTCTCATTGATGCTGATACTGTTGTTGTTGACTGTTGGCGAGCTTGAGTTTTAAGGTTATGGCGAATTCGGCTGATTCTACTAAGAAATGAGTTTTGCTGGAACAGAATTTCTTTAAGGTACTTAAATAGATGTTAATTATTACTATGAAGTTAGCGAAGTTGAATGTCTTAGCATGTTGGTGGTGTTGCTCGCTCCAAGAGGTGCAGCATTATTGCTATTAGTATTTTTATTGTTATTAAGCGCTTCTTGATTTTAAAGTTCAGTGAGTTTTTAGTAGAAAATCGTCGTGAGATTATTATGAATATTGCTAAGTTGAAAATTGAAAATCTTGAATGTTTGAATCTGTATTGCTTCTTTGATTTACTCACTTAGAGTCGGATGCACTTACAGCACAGGCAGCAATGCTCTTAAGAATATCGATGATTATTTCCATTCACTCGCGATTTCGTTGAATTCTTCTTGTTATTTATTGAAATCATGAATCTCACCTGAAAGACATTCTTTTCGATATTCATTGGTACGCTTTTCCAACACATTAATCAGAAGTTCCCATTGTTCCTCAAAGTGACACCCCACAATTATCTGCTTTAATTGCCAGTGTGTTCCTTTCTGCAAAGAAACAAAAAAAACAAAATTATGTGAGTCCTTTCTTTTATTCAATTCAATATTCTTATCATGTTAGCGATGTTTTACATACCTGCTAAGCTGAAAGGAGACTCTCCCATACGAGGGTAAAGAAGCTGGCAAGTTTTTAGGTAGGAAGAGGGACGATGTCATATTTTTCAAGTTCTTTAATTTTGAGTGCAATCGAACTGAGAATATCGTTTTCTTCTTGGATGCTCAAATACCTTTGAATAAACCCTCCTTCGAGAGAATTCATATTAGCTTCGATATCCGCTAGATCTTAATCAATCGGGTAGAAATAGTGAATATCTTTTTTTGAAATTAGAGAAGCTTCTTTATCGCGCTGGATACGTTTTAAATGTTATTCCATGCTGTGGTAACTATCTTGACTTGTGTAATCAAGACCGATAAGGACATCACTGTTGTCAATGATGGCCCTGTCTATCTAGTTGAAATCCTCCTAGGAAATGAGCCAAAAGAGTTTAAGAAATAACTGGCTTTTCTTGAAAAATAATTAAACTAAAATAATAATATGTATTTATAATACATCAGTGTATTGTGTATCTGAAAAAAGGAAGATGATATTCTCGTGTCCTTGTTTTTCAGAGCGATATGCCATTAAAGCCTTTTCTGTTTGCCAAACATTTGTGAAAAAGGAGGTAAATCCAATTTGAACGTTGTGCTGATTTACAAATGAACATGCCTACCCTTGGAGACAATTTCTGAGCAGATATCTTTTTCAAAAAGAAGGTTGAAGATAAATGAGCGAGATACTTATTGCTGGTAGAATATTCCTACAATATATTAGTACTATTCAACTTGTTCTTCTGATGCTTTAATCAGTTCATCAAGTTTAGCTTTGTTGAGTTCTTTTTTGGAGGAAAGTTACACCAACATTTTCAATTTTTCTCAGTTTTTGCTAGACCTTTATTTTAAAAATTATCCTTAAATTCCACCTTTCTCATCGATTCTTTGTTTTCTTTTCCTTTTTTTTTTATGATAAATTTTCTTTTTTTGATACCATACAAATATTACCGAAAACTCATCGCAAAATAAGAATGAGACCGACATAATGATGGGGAATTATTAATTAGAAATTAGAAATTAATTCCTTTGGGGATTAATAACTCCGCCAATCAATTCTGTTGAAAGGTACTTGTGGCGACAATAAAATTAAATACTAATTCTTAAAAAGGTTCTTTTGAGATAATTTGCTTTGCTGCGATCGAAAGCGAGGGAGAGAGAGAGAAATGTTTTGAGCCCAAATTTATTCCTTAATTTTTTTTAAACTATTTTGAAGCTACACAAGCACTTAGTGATATCTGCTTTGATAATAATAAACAAATAAGATTGTAATATATTAGATAATAATATACAAGGGATTCAAATTCAATATTTGCGCACCAAAATATTTACACATCCTTGCTGCCTAAGAAGTCATCTAAAAAACAGGAGAGATATCCAAGAACTGTAGCTTGTTGAAATAGAAGAGAACAGAGGGGAAACAAAGTAGAAAGGGACGTATAAACGAAGATAATCGAAAGAAGAAACATACATAAACAGAATATATTCACCCGCATAAATGAATTAGACTTTATTGAAGCTAGGGAATTTCAAGTGTGATCTTGCTGCGCATCATGGAAACCTTCCTGCGACTTATTTATGTCTTGAGAAGTCTTGCAAGCGATCGATTGAGTCAAAGGAGCATAGATAGAAATAGCCATAATAAGCGAATTCGATTCAAAATGGTTCTTCCTCGATATTTTTGTGCAGTTAATGCGTTGAAAGCTAACATTCTACGCATTGCACGATGCTAGTGGAGCAATTTTTGCGGCAAGCGAAGGTAGAGTCAAATCAGAGCGAGTATGATTTGAGTCGGACTTAGTCATTTTAGGAGTAGTTCGAAGTACGAAAAGAAAATGCGCTAACTTCCTTAGCTAAAATATCCCAATTAATCTCAGAATGCGCCTAAGTGATTGAGGGTAAATAACTGAATAGCACAAAGTTAGGTCATGGATAGCTTATGTTATCGAATCTTCAACACCAAGAGGTAAGACACATAATGAAAGAATTTGTGCAAATATTAGTATGGTTATTTTGAAGAAGAAAAAAATTTGTTTTTTGTTGTTGTAATTTAGGAGTTGATTTAACGAGCGTTTGGGAGCAATATGACACAAAAGGATTACGAGGGATTGCTGAAGAATATTGCTGAAGGTGTCACAAAGCATAGATAAACTGTGTAGTCAATGCAATAGACTAAGAAAGCAGACGAAGAAGATTTGAAAGAAATGGAATTGATTCAAACAAAATTATCGAAGGAAGCAGTGCAGATCTTTCATTTCTTTTAGAACGAAATGACATTGCATGCAGTAGAACGAAATATCCATGGACATTCAGGTGAAAAGATGGTTCACGCTACAAAAGGATCATCATAACATTCATCTGGATAATTTGAAAAAAACTCAAAAATTTTAGGCTATTGCGCGAAGGATGCGTTCTTTTATCAGAAAGAAACAGAAGGGAACCAATAATAGCCAATGTACAAGCACACAAAGATGCGGCTTCTTGAAATATAAAATCTCAATCCACACTCCTACAATGGGCTAGCTCTTACGCCTTCGAAGTCTGCTAAAACGTAGAATAGTGCTTCGAAGCTTGATCTCATTAACATGGGCTAACATGTAACTTCCGATTCGAAACTTGGAAATTCCGCTACGGCTGCAGCTTCCACTGTCGGTAGATCGTAAACGAATAGTATTATCAAAGGCTACAGTCTGCTGTCTGGAAAAAAAGAAGCAGAAAGTTGTTCATAGGAAGTAGAATCTGAGAGTAGCATCTAAATGTTAAAGAGTCCTGAGGCGATATTTGCATCTATTTTCCCATCTTCTGCTTCCAAAATACAGAAGATGATTTCTCCTACGCAAGATAAAAATGGCTAGAGCGTATTAGGCTAAAATGTTGTGTTCATCACTGGATGCAGATCTGATACAAGTGCTCCGTTCAGTTGTTTAAGCAGTGCGCAAAAAAAGACTGGATAAGGTTCCTCAAACAAAGAAGAAATGGATTAGTCCTCATGTGCGAAGGATTTATCAAGGAACAATGAAGAATAATCAGCCAGCAAATATTCCATGAAACCAAGCGATGAGGACTAGGATTCGGAGCTGATTAGTGAAGATGAAGGAGTGAATAAAGAAAACGATGAGACATCTGCGAGTAGACGCTCAGCAGTTTAATCCCTGTTACGTTTGAATTAGCAAGCTCCTGTGGTATCTTCTTGGTTTGGTGATTCGGCATTAATTGCCTAGCGGAGAAAGGAAAGAAAATTAAGAAAACGCGAGTAAAAGAAATTAAAAAGATTGAGAATGCAATAAGAATTCTTAATCGAATAGAGACAGCAACAAGCAAAGCTCAAGTAGCTAGAAATGGAATAGAAATAACAGGAATAAATGCTTCTTCAACAGCAATAATAGCAATAGCAATAACAAATGCAGATGTAGCAATAATAGTTATCTGAAAAAGCACAACCATAACGTTCTTAGTAACAATAGCAACAATAGCAATACGGGTAATAACAGTAGTAGCAGTAGCAACCACAGTTAAGTAAACCTCAGCAATAATAGTTTTAGAAGTAGATTGTTTAGAATGAACCCGACGGTGGTGGTCGAACGTTCCGATACTCCTCGAGTTTAGAATAAGCGTAAAAATGTACAAGTCTTTCAAATAATTCTACGCAAGGAAAGCCTAAATTGACGTAATCTGCTTTGAAGAGCTAAAAAATTGCCGCGAACAATTAGATTTCTGAGCCGATTAAGGAAAAGAGTTTCTAATAAATCTTGCAGGTATTCTAGACAGCTGCATAGATGCCGCAGCAATAAAGAGCAGCGGCGTTGAGAAATATGTTTGAGGGCAGTTTTGAAGGTGATGTTTCGCCTTCGTTGACGCAAATGCAGAACGAGGATATGGAAAGAGGCAGGAAGAAATTTAAGCCAAATTCCTCTTCAGAAAGATAGACAGAATTCTCAGCAACAAAGGGCATGACACAAAGTCAAATCATGTCTGTTCAAAGACAGAGCTCAATCTAGTCTTGCTAGTTATTTAAGGAACCTTCCGAATAATCTATTCTTCGAAAACTTCACATGGATGCTCAGAGCGAACCAGAAATTCCATACCAAGGTTGTAACACAAGCGCAGCTACATCGGCATAGCAAAGTATGATGAATTCAGGAATTAGAAACCCCTAAGCGCGGTTTGGATAGAATAAATAATAAAATAATCAGCTCAACAGCAGCAGTAACGCAGAAAGAGATTATTTTGTTCAAGCAAGACCGAATACTTTAGTCAGGAGTACAATGAACTAATCTAAAGCAAGCCAAAGCTAAAGAGATACGTTTAGCGTTCCATAGCTGCCAAGTTCAAGAGGGTGGGAAGAAGATGGTGGAAATAATTATGAAAAGAAAGAACTTAGCTAGAAATAGAGTTCCTGTGACTACAGTAATCCGTTTTAGATTCATTAGTCCTCTTCGTCGAAGCCTCCTTAGCAAATGAAAGGAAATGGAATACAGAAATAAGGAGATTAAGTCTAAGAATAACTTGATTTCACGAAATAGCTGAGAGATTAACTGGAGAAAAAAGTACGGGAAGAATAGCACAGCCATTTACTTTACTCTCAAGCATCCAATACCAGGCGTTTACCGTTTTAGCTAGTTGGATAATTGAAGGGACAATCAATGGAAAAATATGAAGAAAGGTTTGTCGAAAATGAAGGAGTATCTTCACCTGAAGCTGAAGCTGATAATTGGAAGGGAGGTCGTTTTGATGATCTCTCACCGATATTACACTCCCCAAATGCCCATTTCAGCCCAATTGAATAGGAGGAAGCTCCACTTGTTAGATGAGAGAGAGAGAGAATTTAGAGTTGAGGAATTATATTAGAAATCAAAAAGCAAGGCTATTAGTTTTAAAGATAAGGAGCATAAAGAATCAGTAATATGCATTTATTTTAGTATTAAGAGCATAATGAAAGATTTTATTATGCTTATTAGGATTTGAAATAGTTTAAATAATCTTTTGAGATAAGACATTTTTTATTCTGGAAAATACAGCTGCAAATCTCTCAAAAATACTTTTATGCGAAATATTAGAGTTTTTATTTAGCAATTTAGTGGAATAGCGAAGAAGAAATGCTAGGTTGTAAAGAAATACCTTTCGAAACTAAAGTTACAATTCTCTTACATCATATTTTGATGGTGAAATATGCTTGTGATGAAATTATAAATTTAATAAGCACTTTTTGCTTGACATGTGTATAGAAGGATAAGTACAAGAGAGAAGGATGGGGGGGGGAAAAATAAGGAAGAAAAAACATAATAGATTGCTCTTTTTTTGATTATTTTTGGTTGTTGTTGTTTGTAGAATTCATTTTTTAGAGTACTAATTTAGAGTTGTGAACTATTCTGGGTCTTTCAGTTTTTCCGCAAGAATACGTCTAATCGACAGATGAATCTTGCGATCCTTGAGTTTATTCGATGTCAAGAGTTTAGGAACTGCTTCATTGTTAAGGTAAAATCGAGAAAGCACACGAATTATCTTATGATATTTGAGCGTGTGTTCATCAGCTGCAGGTTGAGCAGAAATCCAGATATTTCGGAGATCAGCTATTTTGAGCATTTTGTTCTTGTACTGCTCACAGAATTTTTTGAATTCCTCGAATTCCTTCTCTTCGAATTCGATTTAGGGAATCTTTTAAATGATTTTAAGGGAGCTCTTATTGCACATAAACGAAATTATTTAATTCCCTAGATTCTTAATGGTGTTTCGTTTTGGGTTGGATTTTTTCTTTGCTTTCTGAGATTTGCATTCAATATTATTCCCTGCTGGTGTCACGCCTCCACAATTTGTTTATTTAGCAAAATCTAAAGAAAATGATCCTATGCATGTGCTGGAGTTAGCTGGAAAACTCGATGGAGTTTGGAGTTATTTGAATAGTAAATTCCATGGCGTTGAAGTTTCCTACTTTTGTAACAAAAAATATGATAAGTCAATGATGAAATATGAGAAGAAAATCAATAATTAAGCTTATTTGTGAACAATAAACCATGAGAAAACTAAAGGAATTATTAGTAAGCTATCAAAAAAGGGTAATATCAAAGTAGAAACAAATCTAATCAACAGAAAGTGCAATTAAATCTGGCTGGGGAGAATCACGGTCAAAATAAAGAGTCTCCTTTCGAGAAAAAAGATTATCAACTGAAAGAGTACTTCATTCAACTCAAAATTATTGATTTCGTGGTGGGAGTGAGAAGTATAATTTTAGTATTATCTCTTTGGGAGACTGCGATGCGTTTCTCAATTTTGCTCACCAAATTTGGGAACGAAAGGAGGGGAAAGGAAAAATCAATCCCCTTCTTTTATGATTTTTTTTGGAGGGGGAGAGATATTGACACTCTTTCCTTCTCAAAATAATATCTGCCCTTCTCATTTATTATTTGTCTCCCCCAAGAATTTATGATTTTCAATTATATTTACCTAAAAAAGTGGAGAAGAAGGATTAAAGAAGTTTTTCCCCATTGAAGATGTGTTGGAGTGAGAATTCGTGGAGATAGAGCATCTGCCACTAGCATTCTAGGAAGCCATTGGAAGACTAGTTGCCGATATGTTTGGAGATTCCGTAAAACTTGAAATTTTCTCTGAAAGGCAAGGCACCTCTTATTTGATCACAAACGATGTTTAATCGTTTGGATTCGAGAAGGATTTAGCAAAATCTTAGTTCATAAACTAATTTATCTGTGCTTTGTCATTTGCTTCTTGAACCATTTTGGAAATTGTTTGTTATTGTGTTTATTATTAAATCAGCTACTGTAGCTATGAGAATACCTGTTATTGTTGTTGTAGTTACTGCTATTACTGCTGCTATTACAGGAAATATTATTATAACGATGGAGCTTCAAATAACTGTTTATTATTATTGAGCTATGCGAGTTAGCTCTGCATAATTAATTTATTCAGAGATTACTCATCAATCAATTAAGCATTTCCAGGTATTTAACCAACTGAAAATTACTACTATTACTACTACTATTACTGTTAAGTCCATGGTGGCTACACTAATCCATATTATTATTGGTTTTATTACTGAGTTTTATTGAGGAATGCAGAATTCTATAATGCCTGCATGAGAGCTGCTTGTGTATCGTTGGGATTGAAGAAATTATTTGAGTGAAATTACTAAGGTTACAATTACTGCTAGTGCTATTATTAAAGTTACAAGAAAGGTGCAGATTGGAATTGCAGAGGGAGTGATTTTTATTGTGAAATGATAGGTGCCTGAGTCTATGCATGTTGAGCAAGAAGGTATTGAGCTTGAGCACTCAAAAGCAACTACTATTATTATTGCTGAGTTTGTTGTTGTTGTTTTTATTGCTACATTAGCAACTATTGCTGCTGTAGTTCTTGAGAAAAAACTAAGGAGTTTGCCAGTGCAAGAGAAAATTATGAATTGTCCATTTTTAAGTCGGAAATGCACTTCAAGAAAAAGTGAGTGTGATGTACAAAGCTACAGAATATCTTGGTTCTTCCCGAATGACTTTGAGCCCTAGAAGAGATACAAATATTTCAATGTTTGAGTGAGATGTTTCCCCTGCTTGTGTTTTCAATCTTTTGGTTTTATTTGATTTAT
>Ga0302271_10002113_pt1 | contig 18294 bp, 9 predicted proteins | sample III_Bog_N1_1_FD_198767 | JGI IMG/M metagenome (GOLD analysis project Ga0302271, IMG submission 198767) | Peat permafrost microbial communities from Stordalen Mire near Abisko, Sweden - III_Bog_N1_1 | ecosystem: Environmental > Terrestrial > Soil > Wetlands > Peat | place: Sweden: Abisko...
TAGCCCTCGTTATCAGCACACAAATAATCCCTCTATGAAGATATGAAAAAATTAAATTCATTGGCTTCAGCGATGGGAGAGAGATCACAGATAAATAACAATCCATGAAAGAAGTTTAATTACATCTTTTCACAAAAAAGTTCTCCTATTTTTTTCCCCTCTTTTTTGTTCAAAACTCTTTTTCTTTGTTTTTGAGATGATAGTCTCTTATGAAATACTGATAAAAATCAATAGCAGTTTTAAAATTTGCTCCAGATTCTTCTTTCGAAAGAATAAATTACCAAAAATTTGATTTGATAACTTATTTCAAAAATATCTTTTTTTGACTCCAAATACTTATTAACAAATTAACGTATTCAAACAAAAAATAATTTATTTATTAGCTAGATTTAGTCAATAATATGCTTTAAATTATCAAAAATAAATAGTTTCTTCCTTTTCCTTTTGATTTTGAGTTGATTTTTAAATTGTATCACAATTTGTTTGTTCTTTGTTTAATTATTAGAAGTTTGTCCGCCAAAATATCGCTACTTATGTGCAAATCTAATTATTTATCTGCACATAACTAAGACATCTATTGGTTTTCAGATTCAAGAATTAAATCATTAGAAAAGAGAAATCGAATTGAATTTCAAACAAAAAATACCTTATATTAGAAAAAAATTTGATAAGTTAATCAACCTATTTTTTTTGGAGATAATTCTAGTTTGAAATATGAAGAAGAAATAAACATCAGCTAGAGATCCTTGGGGGTTTAGGAGAAACGATGGGAAACCCGAAGAACCTGCAGACCAAAAAGATGATGAAGTGAAACTGAGGAGAGCACAGCGAGTAAAAAAGCATAACAATGATAATGGCATAGACGAGTAAAATCTTAACAAAAATATGATGGATTTCGATGATGTTGAAGAATAAGAAGCAACCAAAGACGAAGAACTCAAGCTGGAATCCTCTCATCAGACTTTTGGAATCGCATCAAACTCAGGAGCTAAAGCATATAACAAGAATAATCTTGAGTAGAAGAGACACCCTAAATTAGATAAAATTCCATTTTCAGATTTAGTTAAATTCTACAAAGAAGTGGTGCACAGCAAAGGCAGACAACGAAAAGAAAAAGCATAATAATTGATCAATAAATTTTTCGCAATTTCAAGAGACCCTGCGTATATTTTCACACTTGTTCGATTAATCATCCCTATTTATGATAAATCCAGAAGCAATTATGGGCTGAATATTGTGAAACTAGCTATAGTCTTAGGGGAAGTGTTTTCTTTAGGAGATGAGGCTAAATAGCGACTTAGATTCTACAAGCGACCGATTGCATATGGACAAGCTACAACTGGCGATTTCGGAGAAGTTGTCTAAGATGTTCTCAAAAATTTAACAACATCCACGTTCATTTCTATTAATACAGTTGATAAAACCCTAGATGAGCTTGCAAACCTTTCTGGAAAAGATAGAGAAGCTCAAGTGAATTTGTTAAGAGGCATATTTAAATTTGCATCTGCTGAAGAAATCAAATGGGTTTGCAGGTAAATCACATCAGATAAATGTATTTTAATTCATTTTTCTTCTTCTTTAGCATGACTGTATTTTTTTCAGGTTAATATTAAAGGATTTAGGGCTAGGGATGAGTCATGAAATGGTATTGGATTTGATTCACCCTGATGCAAACATGCTCTTTAATATGACTTCAAGTCTTTGGGTTGTCAGCAATGAATGTCAAGATCTTAAAAACAGATAATCAACTTCTCTTAGGTTATTCCATCCAATCAAACCGATGCTAGCTGGAAGAAAGTATCTAAAAACTATTGAACAAGTCCTCACAGGTAATCTCAAGAACTTTTTTGGTTTCTACAAACAACTTAACCAACCCCCTATGAACTTCTGAATATTTTTTAACTCAAAAAAAAATAAAAATAATTGGATTGGATTGGTTATTCTTTTTTTAAAATGAATTTCAGGAAAGGACTTTATTGTGGAAACAAAATATGATGGAGAACGCATTCAATGCCATCTAGCTCCGAATGAAGTCAAGTAAGAGAAGATTTCTGCTTTAAAAAATGGGGGGGAGGGGTGAGGGGGATATTAGACCAGCATTCGAACTGATAGTAATTTTTTTTTCTTATCAAAACAACTAGATTTTTCACTCGTAACTCGAATGACTACACACACATTTACCATCGAATGATCGATGTAGTCCGCAGAAACATATCTAAAACCATCGATTCCTGCATCTTAGATGGTGAAATGATCGTTATGAACCGCTAAACAGGCATGGCAATCTAATTCGGTAAAAACAAAACAATCGCATTGGAACGAGAAGAAGACGATGATTTAACAATCTGCTACAAAGTATTTGATATTATGTACTTACGCACAAAGTAATCAAATGAGTTCTTTCTTATGAACTACACTCTCCGAGATCGAAAGAAAATACTTTAATCAGTTATCGATGTCGAACCACACAAAATGGAGGCTGTGTTAGGAAGAGAGCATAATGAAGTAGCTGAGATTTTAGTTGAATTCAACGAAGCTGTGTAGAATAACGAGGAAGGTATTGTAGTTAAATAATTGGATACATTGTATTATCCAGGTGATAGATCAGATAAATGGATAAAAATGAAGGGTGATTACTATGAGGGTATTGTAGATACATTAGATTTGATGATTATTGGTGGATATTTCGGAGAAGGAAAATAATTCAGGATTAATAACAACAAGGATTGGACTGATCATATCACTCACTTTTTAGTCGCTGTAGCTAAGCGAGTTGATAAAGTGAATCCGTAAAATTCGATTTTTCTGCCTTTTGCGAGAGTTGCAACTGGATTTAGAGAAAGAGATCTTGCAGATATTAGGATTAAAATGAGGGACAAATGGGATAGAACAAATCAGTCTACGAAAATACCAAATTATATAATCAATACATGGAGGCCATCAGAAAGGGTATGCTGATTATTCTAGGGTGAATTTTGAAAGTTTTTATTGAAAATTCATAAAGGACAAAGAAAATATAAACACTATTTGTTACTATTTAATCTTTGAAATTTTACATTTTTTGTTTTGATTTACAGGACAAACCTGAAGCGTATGTAAGAAGTCCAGCGAACTCTTTGATTATTGAAGTGAGAGCTACTGAAATCATTCAATCTGCTTCATATCCCACGAATTTCACTCTTAGGTATGATTGAAATATTTTAGTGCATGCTAAATGAGACTTTATCTTGGTTTTTAGGAATAAACCTTCATGGATTTTTGACTATTTTATAATTAGATTCCCTCGTTTTGAGAAATTGAGACGTGATAAAGACTGGATTGAATGTATGAGCATGACTGAACTATTAGAAATGACAAATACATTGAAGAAGAAAAACGCACCAGGAAGTGAAGATGAAGATGAACAATAGCAGGAATAGGATGACAACGAAGAGCCGATCATTAGGAAGAAGAAAAAAGGAGAAATTACTGATATTGAAAATCCTGGGATGCAAGTTGGAGCTAAGAAAAGAAAATATACCTGCATGCGAGGAAAAGAAAACAAAGTCATGGCTTAATTTGAAGATACCGATGTTTCCAATGTCGCTGTTACTTCGACACTTTTTTCTCTTTTTGTCTTCAATATCATTAATCTGCCTAACGAAGACCATGCTTCACCTGAGGAACTAGCTGCAATGAAGTCTAATCTTGAAGTAGAAATCACTAAACATTCTGGAAAAAAAGTCTAGAATGATTCTGAAATTGTGACTCATTATATTGCTGCCTACGATGATTTTAGAGTCAAAGCAATAGCTGATTATTATGGGCTAAGTGTCTTATCAATAGATTGGATTCATGATTCGATTAAAGCAAAGAAGCTTCAAGATTACTCACCTAGATATTTAATCTACGCTTAGGATGTGCTAATTTAGAGAAATAAATTATTATATGATAAATACGGTGATCCTTTCTACAGAGATATTGATGTCGAGGAGCTAACATGGATCCTTAACTCGATGGATCCAAGTACTGAAGAGCTAAATAGTATAGATGAGAAGGATATTCAAGAATTAAATAATCTTCTTTTAGGTAATTCTGATGAGATCTACAATGGTTAGGTATTTTGTTTCTACGGAATGCGTGATACAATCAGGAACAATGCAGAACTGTATTCTCTAGCCTTGTAGATTTAGATTCAAGGTGGCGGGAAAATAACATACACTCTCGATGAAAATATTGATTACATTGTGGCTTTGAGTTATTCAGAATCCGAAAATGAGTTGATACTTGAATATATTAGGACTCACAGATCAGCGGAAATTATTTCCACCATGGCAATTAAAAAGACCCTAGGGACTTTGAAATAGGAGGAATTCCATAAATGAAGACATTTTTGAAAATAACAAAGAGAAGGGCTTCTTTTTTATGTTTAAAGTCAAATATTTTGTATGTTATTATCTAGGGATAAAAAAGCCTTTATCATGAATAATTTAAAAATATTTCTTGTAATTTTTTTTTGTTAATAAATTATTTAAAAGATTGATGAACAAATAAATTTTTATTAATTGAAATATCATTGATTTTTTTATTCCAATTCTAATGGCAAAAAAAGATACTTATCGGCACTTGAATGCCACGAATTTATTTATTAAAACAAAGATCTTTTGTAATTAAAATTTTAGAAGATTTTTATGAGACATTCCATATCAAAAATTTATTATTGTTTCTTGAAATCTATTTGAAAAAGTAAAAATATCCGTTTTTAGAATCTATTTTAACTGAAAATCCGCAAATTAATTTTAGATGGCAAACAAAACACCAATATTCAAGTTAATCTTATTTTAAATTTCACAAAGAGTGAGGGATGTTTAAAAGAAACAGAGAGAAGGATTTCCTATTTCAAATCTGTAATTGAGAATTGAAAAAGAAATCATAAAAAAAGGAAAGAATTAATATCTAGCAAGAATATCATTTGTGATCAAATATTTCATAAAATACAAATGGAAACTCAAAAATAAGAAGATTCTATTGAAAGGATTTCAATAAATACATAGAATCTACAAAAACTGATGGAGAAACTACAATAAACACCTAACTGTTTAATAGATTCGATTCATTTAAATAACGCTTGGAATTAGTATAGCGAGAATGATGCAAAATATTTAGGAGAAGGAATTGCAAAGTGTGTTACTCTCACTTCTTTAGATCTTTATCTTAGCCGTAATAGTATTAGTGAGAATGGTGCAAAGTATTTTGGAGAAGGAATTGCAAAGTGTGTTACTCTCACTTCGTTAAATCTAAATTTCAAAAGTAATAGTATTGGTGATAATGGTGCAAAGTATTTAGGAGAAGGAATTGCAAAGTGTGTTACTCTCACTTCTTTAGATCTATATCTCAGCGGTAATAGTATTAGTGAGAGTGGTGCAAAGTATTTAGGAGAAAGAATTGCAAAGTGTGTTACTCTTACTTCTTTAAATCTACATCTCAGGTTTAATAGTATTGGTGATAATGGTGCAAAGTATTTAGGAGAAGGAATTGCAAAGTGCGTTACTCTCACTTCTTTAGATCTAGATCTCTGGAGTAATCGTATTGGTGAGAATGGTAATAGATTATTAAAATAGTTAGTTATCAAAGCAAAAAGATTGATTTTATATTGCATTCAGTCGAATTGACTATAGTATTGAGAAAAATAAACAAGGATTTTCAAAGTGTTTAATTCACTTTTCTAAAACTAAATTAATATTAAAAGTAGCATTATCCTTTATGATACAACTTGTTTTTTGCAGTTACCACCTTAAAAATATTAAATCTGAGGATTCTTTTTGTTCCATATTGTGTCGCTATTGCTAAGAATTGATAAAAAATGTTTTATTTTCAAATTATTTTTCTATCGACATTTTTCAATTCGCTGTTTGATTTTTGGAAATCTAATACTTTAAATTTCCTCTTCCTTAACGAAATATTTTTTGGAATGCTATCTTCAAATAGCTTGTTTCATATTTTAAGTTCAGCATAAAAAATAAATATCCAAACTTAAATAAACATTCTTTCATTCAAAAAGTAAAATTCTAGAAGATTTTCATGAGACAATTCATCTCAAAAAATTTATTATTGTTCCTTGAAATCTTTTGAAAAAGAAATAAAAACATCCTTCTTAGAATCTATTTTAACTGAAAATCCACAAATTTATAAAAGCAGGCAAACAAAGCACCAATATTCAAGTTAATCTTATTTTAAATTTCACAAATAGTGAGGGATATTTAAAAGAAACATGGAGAAGAATTTCCTATTTCTAATATGTAATTGAAAATTGAAAAAAATCATAAAAAAGAAAAGAATTAATATCTAAAAAGAATACCATTTGTGATAAAAGATTTCATAAAATACAATGGAAACTCGAAAATAAGAAGAGTTTATTGAAAGGATTTCAATAAATACATAGAATCTACAAAAACTGATGGAGAAAATACAATAAACACCTAACTATTTAATAGATTCGATTGATTTAAATATCCCTTGGAATCAGATTGGTGAGAATGATGCGAAGTATTTAGGAGAAGGAATTGCAAAGTGTGTTACTCTTACATCTTTAAAGCTAATTCTCTTTTGGAATACTATTGGTGAGAATGGTGCAAAGTATTTAGGAGGAGGAATTTCAAAGTGTGTTAATCTCACTTCTTTAAATCTAGATCTCAACGATAATAGAATTGGTGAGGATGGTGCAAAGTATTTAGGAGGAGGAATTGCAAAGTGTGTTACTCTCACTTCTTTAAAGCTAAATCTCACAAGAAATACTATTGGTAATAATGGTGCAAAGTATTTAGGAGAAGGAATTGCAAAGTGTGTTACACTCACTTCTTTAAAGCTAGATCTCTTTTAGAATACTATTGGTGAGAGTGGTGCAAAGTATTTAGGAGGAGGAATTGTAAAGTGTGTTACTCTCACCTCTTTAAATCTAGATCTCAGCGATAATAGTATTCGTGATAATGGTGCAAAGTATTTAAGAGAAGAAATTGCAAAATGTGTTACTCTCACTTCTTTAAAGCTAAATCTCAGCTCTAATAGGATTGGTGAGAATGGTGCAAAGTATTTAGGAGAAGGAATTTCAAAGAGTGTTACTCTCACTTCTTTAAATCTAGATCTCAGAGTTAATAGTATTGGTGAGAATGGTGCAAAGTTTTTAGGAGAAGGAATTGCAAAGTGTGTTACTCTCACTTCTTTAAAGCTAGATCTCTTTTGGAATACTATTGGTGAGAATGGTGCAAAGTATTTAGTAGAAGGAATTGCAAAGTGTGTTACTCTCACTTCTTTAAATCTATCTCTCTACAAAAATAGTATTGGTGAGAATGGTGTAAAGTATTTAGGAGAAGGATTTGAAAAGTGTGTTACTCTCACTTCTTTAAATCTAAATCTCAGCGGAAATAGTATTGGTGAGAATGGTGCATAGTATTTAGGAGAAGGAATTGCAAAGTGTGTTACCCTCACTTCTTTAAATCTAGATCTCTTTGGTAACAGTATTAGTGAGAATGGTGCATAGTATTTAGGAGAAGGAATTGCAAAGTGTGTTACTCTCACTTCTTTAAAGCTAGATCTCAGCCTTAATACTATTAGTGATAATGGTGCATAGTATTTAGGAGAAGGAATTGCAAAGTGTGTTACTCTCACTTCTTTAAATCTAGTTCTCAGACATAATAGGATTGGTAAGAATGGTAATAGAATATTAGAATAGTTAGTTATCAAAGCAAAAAGATTGATTTTATATTGCATTAAATCAAATTGACAATTGTATTGAAAAAATTGAACAAGGATTTTCAAACTGTTTAACTCACTTCTCTAAAATTTAATTAATAATAAAAGTAATTTTTTTTATTCCAATTCTAATGGCAAGAAAAGATACTTATCGGCACTTGATTACCACGAATTTATTTATTAAAAATAAAGATCTTCTGTAATTAAAATTCTAAAAGATTTTTATGAGACATTCTATCTCAACAATTTTGTTATTGTTCCTTGAAATCTATTTGAAAAGTAAAAACATCCTTTTTTAGAATCTATTTCGACTGAAATTCCACAAATTAATTTTTGTAGGCAAACTAAGCATCAATATTCAAGTTAATCTTATCTTATTTGAAATTTCACAAATAGTGAGGGATGTTTGACCAAACAGAGGGAAGGATTACCAATTTCAAATATGTAATTGAGAATTAAAAAAAAATACTTAAAAGAGGAAAGAATTAAAAATAATATCGAAAAAGAATACAATTAGTGATCAAATATTCATAAAATACAAATGAAAACTCAAAAATAAGAAGATTCTAATGAACGGATTTCAATAAAAACATAGAATCTACAAAAACTGATGGAGAAACTACAATAAACACCTAAGTATTAAATAGATTCTATTCATTTAAATACTAGGAATTAGATTGGTGAGAATGGTGCAAAGTATTTAGTAGAAAGAATTGCAAAGTGTGTTACTCTCACTTCTTTAAATCTAGATCTCAGCGATAATAATATTCGTGATAATGGTGCAAAGATTTTAGGAGAAGGAATTGCAAAGTGTGTTACACTCGCTTCTTTAAAGCTAAATCTCAGCTATAATAATATTGGTGAGAATGGTGCAAAGTATTTAGAAGAAGGAATTGCAAAGTATGTTACTCTCACTTCTTTAAATCTAGATCTCAAAGGTAATACTATTCGTGATAATGGTGCAAAGTATTTAGGAGAAGGAATTGCAAAGTGTGTTACTCTCACTTCTTTAAATCTAGATCTCAGCTATAATAATATTGGTGAGAATGGTGTAAAGTATTTAGAAGAAGGAATTGCAAAGAGTGTTACTCTCACTTCTTTAAATCTAAATCTCCTTAGTAATACAATTCGTGATAATGGTGTAAAGTATTTAGGAGAAGGAATTGCAAAGTGTGCTACTCTTGCTTCTTTAAAGCTATATCTCAGCTATAATACTATTGGTCAGAATGGTGCAAAATATTTTGGAGAAGGAATTGCAAAGTGTGTTACTCTCACCTCTTTAAATCTAGATCTCAGAGGAAGTAGGATTGGTGAGAATGGTGCAAAGTATTTAGGAGAAGGAATTGCAAAGTGTGTTACTCTCACTTCTTTAAATCTAGATTTCAGAGGTAATACTATTGGTGATAATGGCGCAAAGTATTTAGGAGAAGGAATAGCAAAGTGTATTGCTCTCACTTCTTTAAAGCTAGATCTCACCGATAATAGGATTGGTGAGAATGGTAATAGAATATTAAAATAATTAGTTTTCAAAGCAAAAAGATTGATTTTATATTGCATTAAGTCAAATTGACAATAGTATTGAGAAAATTGAACTAAAATTTTCAAATTGTCCAGGTGTAGAGTCTTAGTTGTTTTTGTTTAGTTTATCCAGTTTATTTAATGGAGGGAGAAGTGTTTTCTTTGAATAATAACTATCAAGGTCTGTTGTTATGACTTTTTGTCATTTGAAAGACAGTGCTATGGGATTGAGGAACTAATGCAGTGAACAAGATCGTTGTAATCAAATGGTTCAAATGAAAAGCTACAGTGAAGAGACTGTATGCTAGTATCAATATTACTTAGTATTAAATTATCTTGGAAAATATTCGATTAATCTCATGTACAAAAAGTAGTGATTTCTTTCTTTTTCTTTCTTCTTTATTATTTTATCGGTTGAGAGAGTCTAGCAATTGGGTCAATCTGGTTGTCAGCTTTGGCTCGAAGGCCTTTGCTGGGTAGAATCCTTTGGCGTGTTGACTTTCACATCCATCTTAGTTTTCATGCTAAGCTGATAATAAGCGTTGTTATTGTTATTTTCATTGGTATTGTTGTGGTTGCCTTTTTTAATTGACGGATTTACTTAGCAAAGAATCAATTGATGTTTTCAACAACGCTGATGTCAGTTTACTTATCAACTTTGCTATTATTTTATTTCCATTTGTAAACCTTTATTCTACAATTAGCTCAAGTGAGGCAATTTTTATTTTTCCTTTACCTTAAAGATTCTACTTCTGTTGATCAACAGTTTAAGTGATTGTGGTATTGTCTTCTGATTATTTTATAATATTGCATTTTTGGGGGCTCGGAAAGGGCATTTTTACTATGTTTAAGTTAGAATAAAAAATTGAACCAAAAGAAAGATGAGTAGCTGATGGCATTAGAACTCTAGCTAGATTTACTTAATTCCCAGTTAACCTGAGTGTGTAATTCATAATCCAGAAAGAAATTCCTTTTATGAGAAGATAATTTTCTTGTTTATTTATTTGTAATAAAGTGAGTTGCAAGTTAATTCTTAGGGAAAATGATACAAGAAAACTGATGAATTTAGCAAAGCAACTCGAAGAAAGCAACTACTTGCAGAGAATCAAAATAAATGAGAGAAAAATGAACAAAAACAAAACCTTTACTAGGAAATTATAATTACGATTAATTCTATTCAAATGAGAATCTAAATAGTTGACAAAGATCTCAAATGGCCCTCCTTATCAGCACACAAAAAATCCCTCTATGAAGATATGAAAAAAATAAATTCGGTGGCTTCAATGATGGGAGAGAGTTCACAGATAAATAACAATCCATGAAAGAACTTTAATTACATCTTTTCTCAGTTCTCCTTTGTATTGTTTCTCCTCTTTTTTGTTCAAAACTATTTTTCTTTGTTTTTTGAGATGCTAATCTTTTGTGAAATACTCATAAAGATCAATAAAAAATTTAAAATTTGCTTCAGATTCTTCTTTCGAAAAAAAAAAGAAATTATCAACTAACTTATTTGGTTTGGTAACTTATTTAAAAATATCTTCGGCACCTAATATTCTAATTAACAAATTAACATATTCAAAGTAAAAAATAGCCCATTTTTAGCTAGATTCTACAAATAATTTGCTTTGAATTATCCGAAATAAATAGAGTCTCTTGTCTTCCTTTTTCTTTTGTGTTTTGAGTTGATTTTTAAATATTATCACATTTTATGTGTTCTTTATTTAATTATTAGAAGTTTGTCCTCCAAATACCCCTTCTTCTGTGCAAATCCTAGCATTTTTCTCCATTACACATTTATTAGCTTTCATATCCCAGAATTAAAACATTAGAAAAGATAAATTGAATTGAATTTTAAACAAAGAAATACCTTATTTTAGAAAAAAAATTGATAAGTTAATCAACCTATTTTTTTGGAGATAATTCTAGTTTAAAATATGAATCAGAACAAAATATTACCTAGAGATCCTTGGTGGTTAAGGAGAAGCGATTGGAAACCTGAAGTACCTGCAGACCAAAATGATGATGGAGTGAAACTGAGGATAGCACAGCTAGTAAAAAAGCATAGGAACGGCAATGACATAGACTAACAAAATCTTAACTAAGATATGATGGATTTCGATGATATTGAAGAATAAGAAGCAACCAAAGACGAAGAACTCAAGCTGGAATCATCTCATCAAATTTTTGAAATTACATCAAACTCAGGAGCTAAAGCATATAACAAAAATAATCTTGAGGGAAAGAGACATCCTAAATTAGATTAAATCCCCTTTTCAGATTTAGTTAAATTCTACAAAGAAGTGGTGAATAGCAAAGGGAGACAGCGAAAAGAAAAGGCTGAATAATTGATCAATGATTTTTTCGCAATCTCCAGAGATCCTGCGTATATTTTTACGCTTGTTAGATTAATCATCCCTATTTATGATAAATCCAGAAGCAATTATGGGCTGAATATTGTGAAACTAGCTAAAGTCTTAGGGGATGTGTTTTCTTTAGGAGATGATGCTAAATATCGACTTAAATTCTACAAGCGACCGATTGTATATGGATAAGATAAAACTGGAGATTTCGGAGAAGTCGTCTAAGATGTTCTCAAGAATTTAACAACATCCACATTCATTTCTATTAATACAGTTGATAAAACACTAGATGAGCTTGCAAACCTCCCTGGAAAAGATAGAGAAGCTCAAGTGAATTTGCTAAGAGGCATATTTAAATATGCATCTGCTGAAGAAATCAAATGGATTTGCAGGTAAATCACATTAAATATAATTTTTTTTAATTTCATTTTTCTTCTTCTTTATCATGACTGTATTTTTTTCAGGTTAATATTGAAGGATTTATGGCTAGGGATGAGTCATGAAATGGTATTGGATTTAATTCACCCTGATGCAAACATGCTCTTTAATATGACTTCAAGTCTTTGGGTTGTTAGCAATGAATGTCAAGATCTTAAAAACAGATAATCAACTTCTCTTAGGTTATTTCATCCAATCAAACCAATGCTAGCTGGGAGAAAGTATCTAAAAACTATTGAACAAGTCCTCACAGGTAATCTCAAGAACTATTTTGGTTTCTACAAACAACAAAAATGGAAGAATTAGAGAATTTCTGAATATTTTTTAACTTAAAAATGATAAATAATAATTGGATTGTTTATTCTTTTTTTAAAATGAATTTCAGGAAAGGACTTTATTGTGGAAACAAAATATAATGGAGAACGAATTCAATGCCATCTAGCTCGAGATGAAGTCAAGTAAGAGAAGATGTTTGCTCAAGGGGATGGGGGAGATATTAGAGTAGCGTTTGAACTGAAGGTCATATTTTTTCCTCATAAAATGTGATTTTTTTCTAAAAAAAATGACTAGATTTTTCACTCGTAACTCGAATGACTGGACATACATTTACCATCGAATGATCGATGTAGTCCGCAGAAACATCTCTAAAACCATCGATTCCTGCATCTTAGATGGTGAAATGATCGTTATGAACCGCTAAACTGGCATGGCAATATAATTCGGTAAAAACAAAACAATCGCATTAGAACGAGAAGAGAACGATGATTTAACAATCTGCTACAAAATATTCGATATTATGTACTTACGCACAAAGTAATCAAATGAGTTCTTTCTCATGAACTACACTCTCCGAGATCGGAAGAAAATTCTTTAATCAGTCATAAACGTTGAACCACACAAAATAGAGGTTGTGTTAGGAAGAGAACATAATGAAGTAGCTGAGATTTTAGTTGAATTCAACGAAGCTGTGTAGAATAACGAGGAAGGTATTGTAGTTAAGTAATTGGATACATTGTATTATCCAGGCGATAGGTCAGATAAATGGATAAAAATGAAGGGTGATTACTATGAGGGTATTGTAGATACATTAGATTTGATGATTATTGGTGGATATTTCGGAGAAGGAAAGTAATTCAGGGATAATAACACAAAAGATTGGACTGATCATATAACGCACTTTCTAGTCGCTGTAGCCAAACGAGTTGATAAAGTGAATCCGTAAAATTCAATTTTTCTACCCTTTGCGAGAGTTGCAACTGGATTTAGAGAAAGAGATCTTGCAGATATTAGAATTAAAATGAGGGAATCATGGGTCAGAACAACGTAATCGAAGAAAATACCAAGTTATTTAATAGATACATGGAGGCCATCAGAAAGGGTATGCTGAAGATTATTCTTGGGATTTTTGAAAGTTTTGATGAAAAATTCATCAATAAAGAGGAAAAGTTAATATTTACCCTGAGTTAATGATCTTTGAAATTAATTGCATTTTGTTTGGTAACACAGGACAGACCTGAAGTGTATGTGAACAGTCCAGCGAACTCTTTGATTATTGAAGTTAGAGCTACTGGGATCATTCAGTCTGCATCATATCCCACGAATTTCACTCTTAGGTACGATTGAAATATTTCAGTGCATGATCAATGAGACTTTATCTTGGTTTTAAGAAATAACATTCATGGATTTTTCGCTCTTTTTTTCATTAGATTCCCTCGTTTTGAGAGATTGAGACGTAATAAAGACTGGATTGAGTGTATGAGCATGACTGAACTATTAGAAATAACAAATACTTTGAAAAAGAAAAATGCACCAGGAAGTGAAGATGAAGATGAATAATAGCAGGAATAGGATGACAACGAAGAGCCGATTGTTAGGAAGAAGAAAAAAGGAGAAGTCACTGATATTGAAAATCCTGGGATGCAAGTTGGAGCTAAGAAAAGAAAATATACCTGCATGCGAGGAAAAAAAAACAAAGTTATGGCTTAATTTGAAGAGACCGATGTTTCCAATGTCGTTGTTACTTCGACGCTTTTTTCTCTTCTTGTCTTCAATATCATTAATCTACCTAACAAAAGCCATGCTTCCCCTGAGGAACTAGCTGCAATGAAGTCTGATCTTGAAGTAGAAATCGCAAAACATTCTGGGAAAATAGTCTAGAATGATTCTGAAATTGTGACTCATTATATTGCTGCTTATAATGATTTTAGTGTCAAAGAAACAGCTGATTATTATGGGCGAAATGTCTTATCAATAGACTGGATTCATGATTCGATTAAAGCAAAGAAGCTTCAGGATTTCTCACCTAGATATTTAATCTATGCTTAGGATGTTTTAATTTAGATAAATAAGTTATTATATGGTAAATACGGTGATTCTTTCTACAAAGACATTGATGTCGATGAGCCAAAATAAATCCGAAATTCGATGGATCCAAGTATTGAAGAACTAAATAGTATCAATGAGAAGGATAGTTAAGAATTAAATAATCTCCTTTAAGGTAGTTCTGATGGGATCTACAATGGTTAGATATTTTGTTTCTTCGGAATGCGAGATACAATCAAGAACAATGCAGAACTGTATTCTCTAGAATTGTAGATTTAGATTCAAGGTGGTGGGAAAATAACATACACTCTCGATGAAAATATTGATTATATTGTGGCTTTGAGTTATTCAGAATCTGAAAATGAGATGATACTTGAATATATTAGGACTCACATATCAACGTCAATTATTTCCCCCATGACAATTAAAAAGACACTAGAGACGTTGAAATAGATGGAATCTCGGAATTGAAGACATGTTTGAAAATAACAAAGAGAAGGGTTTTACATGTTTAAAGTTGAAGATAATATTAGTTATTAAGAATAGATTAATTAACCTTTATCATGAATAATTTAAAATTATTTCTTGTAATAGACTTAACGAGTGCATGTGCTCATGTGTCTATCTAAAAATAATTCATCTAGACACATGGCAAATAAGATTGTTTGAAAATATTTATTAATAAAAATAATATGGAAAATTAAAATAAACTTACCTCTTTAGGAAATATTAAGAGGGAAGGAAGAAAATAAGAGACAACCATAGAAAACATCAAGTAGTGGAGGAAATAGCATAAAGAGGATAAAGTTCTGAAAAGGGGAGCGGAATCATCGGGGGGGGGGATAGAAATCAAATCGATTTTAAAGACAAAAGAAGAAACAAAAGAAGAAAAAAAAACAATATTATTTTGAGAGAGAAGTTAAAAGAGTGGAAACTTTCAAGAGGATCAAAAGAACAAAAGGAGAAGATCGTGGTAGAGGTTTCAGTATTTTAAGAGGTATTTCTTTACAGCAATTCACTTACATCGAGAGATCCGACCAGAAGCAGAATAATTATTGAAGAAGAAAAAAAGAATAGGCCAAGCAAACAACGAGCTCCAAATGAAGAATAGAAAATTGAACCAAAAGGAAGATGAGTAGTTGATGGAATTAGAACTCTAGCTCGATTCACTTAATTCCCTGTTAAAGAAAAACGAGGCGTATGGCAATAAATTGCGCACTTCACTTTCCCGCATCGAACAAAGACACACAGCGAATAAAGATAGACTTATCAGTCTTTATGCCAGGAAAGATGAACTTAAAAAGTAAACTCGAAGCTCAAATCGAGGGAATGGATCATCCGGAGCATCATAGCAAGCTGGGTTAAACAGTCATAAAATTCAAGGCGTTTCTTTTTATTCGTTGGAGAACTACGAGAGGCTCGACTGCATCTAAGCATTTGAGTTGATGAATAAAAAGAAAATCAAAGATTTCGGTGTTTCTTATTACTAATTACCCAACGTATTGCATGGCTGTGCAATCGACAAAGACAAAATGGAGAGATTCTAAGTATTTTTTCAGAACAAACTCAACTAAGAAACACTTCGATAGAAATTCATTCTGTTTTTCATTGAATTGTATGCCTTGAAAGATGCAAAGCTTGAATAAATTAATTGGGTAGAACTAGCCGTTGTAGCGAACACAATTTTGAGTTCCTTTAAGTTCTTTGGAATCGCTTCAGTTGATGGTCTTGAGCTGTTCTCGCAGTACAAAAATCTCAAAAAGAATCAAGTTTCCTAGGATATTGAAAAAGTTTAGCAATTAATCAAAGAAAAAAAATAAAATACTGATAAATTAACTTCATCTGAGTGGACTGCAGAAGACGATGAAAGTTTGAAACGAGGCGTGAGCGTTTTCGGTGAGAAACGATGGGGTTAAGTAGCTACGTTGCTAAACGGAAAGGAACACACCGACATGGTTTAGAGATGGTAAAAATAGTTGAATCCTCAAGTATCCAAGGGGAGATGGAGTATGAGTGAGGATATCAAGTTATGTATTTTATTTGAGTACTTCGGTGCTGAATGCTAAACGAACGGATCAGATAATTCAGGTGAATCGAAAGTGTGGTGTTTGATCGCTTCTAAATTCTAGAGCAGAACAGAAGTGTAGATCAGAGAGCGATGGTGTAATTTACTTAACCCTGCATTAAAATTTACACATTGGTCATCTGTAGAGGATTCTTAACTACTTCGGTTAGGAGTGTTAGCGAACGGCTAATGGGCGAAAATAAGTAGATTGCTCAGTAATAAAACAGATAATTAAGTTCTCCGGAGATGGAAATTGTTGCTTAGTGACAAGCATAATGTAGCGCTGATAAAGCATCTCAATGTTTCGAATATTTTAGAGACAAACAGGCTAATTGATCAGAATTCCTTGAGATTTGGCAATTTTAACACTGAAATTGATGGTACTTGTGAAATGGAAATGGAAAAAATAGAAACACAAACAAATTTCGTTTGTCTTAATAAAGAAAAGCGAAGAATTTTCAAAACAGTGAGTCTGAAACCTTGCTTAGCTAATCAGATTCGTAAAGATAATTTACATCGCAGCTAGAGTAAAAAGCACAAATAGCGTAGAATTAAGAAACTCACATAAGATAATAATAGCGCCACTGCAAATCCATCATAATATCATAAAATATTGGTTATCAAGAAGCGAAGATAAGCAGTTTTGACATCAACTTCAGCACTTGATAATAATTCCAGCACTATTCGATCTAGACGAGATGAAGAAGATGAAGATGAATCCATCGATATTGAGGAAATCAGTCATTCAAGTATTACATTTACTGATTATCCAAGTGCGTTAATCGATCCTCTAAGCAATTCTTATTCGAATTAGCAATCCCTTAAGACACAACATTTCTAGAATAAGTTTGTGGATAAATCTGTTCAAGGCAGCAATATTCCTAACTATTCTTAGAAAATTGTGTCGAGCTTATGAATTTTTTCAAATGTACAAAAAAGTTTATTTTATATTTTATTAAATGTTCATTTTTGTTTAGGAAATGTATCTATTTTTTTTGTAAAGAACATTTAAACTAAAAATACCCCTCGCATTCTCCTCATTTTGATTCCAAAAATTCAAAAAATAAAGAAGATCACTAATGTTAAATAAAGAGATTATATTTAGATTAAGGATTGGGGAAGAGGGAAAGGAATTAACAAAATTGTTCCCTCTCTCTCTCTATCATGTTGATCAGAATTACCTGAAAAATAGTTCGAAAAAGACAAAGGATTTTTATATAAGAAGAGTCAAAAAGAAAAAGCAGTTAACAAGCTGACAAAAATGGGCGGAGGTCCCTCGAAGAAAGTTAATATAAACGACATTGAAAAAGGTGGTAAATCCAAATCTTCTGCAGCCGGTAGTGGATAAGAACAAACTGAGACATTGAAGCTCAGAGGCTCTCAGTTTGAAGTATCTAGAGTGCATCTGTAGTCTCACGAGACTAACTCAATAAGCTGCATTTCAACTGGGAAGCATGTTGTGACTGACTTCGTTGTTGGTATAAATCGAGCATCTTAGAATCAGTTCTAATCTATCCTTGATCAACTCAACCAAGGTGGTGGTAATCTCTATTACTAAGACCCTAATTTTCCAGCGTAGCTGTCTTCGCTCACCAAAGATATTGCGACCTTCCCACTTGCGTAAAATCTCACTTGGAAGAGACCTTAATAGTTCATGGTACCCGGAAAAGATAAAGGGTTGGGGTATTATGTATTCGAGAAAGGCATTTAACCAAATGATATTCTGCAAGGGGATTTAGGTGATTGTTACTTCATGTCAGCACTCTCTTGTCTTGCTGAAAAGCCTGGAATGATTGAGCGTCTTTTCGAAACAGCTGATGTAAGCTAGCAAGGATGTTACTGCCTTTGGCTCTGCAATGATGG
>Ga0302271_10002114_pt1 | contig 18286 bp, 6 predicted proteins | sample III_Bog_N1_1_FD_198767 | JGI IMG/M metagenome (GOLD analysis project Ga0302271, IMG submission 198767) | Peat permafrost microbial communities from Stordalen Mire near Abisko, Sweden - III_Bog_N1_1 | ecosystem: Environmental > Terrestrial > Soil > Wetlands > Peat | place: Sweden: Abisko...
GGGGCTTCTTCATTTTTGACATCTAAGTGACTTCCTTGCATCATAGGATCGATTTCATGGGAATACCTGGAATGAAACTCAGTGATGTTCTTTCTTTTGTGCTAGGTGTTGTATTGATACTAGTTGATGATTCTGTTTCGAGCTTCAGCTTCAGATATTTCACTTACAGCACCTACATCAAAACCAAGTTCAGAAAAAGACAATAATAATAAATTGAGTAGCACTATGCATACTTGTATTAGTAGCAATCCCTTGAGAGGGCGTTCCCGATGCTTCTTTACTGGTTAACAGACTATTCATGAAGTTTTTTTCTTCTTCTGTTTCTTTAATATCAGTGAGTCCCCATTTTTTTTCAAGTTTCTTGTACAACATGTCTGAGGAATCAGTTGCATTCTCCTGATTAGCTTAAACCCCTTCAGTGCTTCCGCCTTCAGATGGCTTTGACAAGATACTCTGATCTTCATTGCTATTCTTTTTTTCTTTGCTCTTCAAATTTGCTAGATTCAGATTGATTGTCTGTCGCATGAGTTTATCTTACAGCTATCTGAGCTACTCTTTCTCTTACTTCTTCTTCTCATTGAATTCGTCTAGCTTCTGCTGATTTCCAGATGCATTGAGTTCATTACTTTCGTTGAAATCAAGGAGATCATTCATTTTTATGTTCTTAAATAATTCGAATTGTTCATTCACTGAATTTTGAAGTTTTGCATTTTAAGCTGCCTGAGCAGCCGACTTTGGATCGTCAAAAGGTTGTTAATCTTATTTCGATTGAGCAGCCTGATTGAGATCATTCTCAAGGTGATTATTGTCACTGTTGTTATTGTTACTCATTTCAATTTTCTTGAGTTCCTTGCTTTCAGATGTGTGTCTTGAATTATTCGAGAAACAAAAATTTTCGCAAGAAAAATTATTAAATCTTTAGATATTTCTTCTGGTTTTTTCTGCGTCTTATGTTTGAGTGTTTCTGAATTTCTTGCTTGGTTGCACAAAGCTTCTTATTCATTTTGATAGCCTTTAGAATCTCTATTTCGTTCTTTAAGAACAACCCCCTCCCCACATTCCCTTCAGAGAATTCAATTTCCCATCATTTTAATTACTTTTCCTATTGATTTATAATTTACTGTTTTTCACAGATAATATTAAATTTTTTCTGATACCTTCCCACAAAATAAACTATTTTATCTATGAAACTCAAGAATATAATGAATGAGAGTTTGGATCTGTTGGATTCATTGTGAAATCTTCCTTGCTGTAGTCATTGAAATTCATTGTGTTCCTATTATCATTGATTTCTTTCATTATATTGCTCATCATGAAGCAAGAGACATTCTCATTTTAAGGTGGGTTGTCTAGCACAAACAACTTGCCTTATTTTCCAGATGAAGAGTAATTCAATTGTTTTTGTTAATTGACCTTCTTGTGATGTTTGCTTTCTTCTGAGATCTGACGGATATTAGCACTGGTTTTGATGAGTCTAAACCTAGCAGAACCGATATCACATTTGCCATCTTGCGACTAAGGATCTGTGTTTGCATTAATTAAATTCTAATCCATAACTTTCAAGGGGAGCTACTTCAATTACTCTTATTGTTTCTTTTCTAACTCTTGCAGATTCAGCTGTTATTTTTGCTTTTTCTGCTGAATCTGTTGTTTGTTGTGAATATTTTACTACAGAATTTTTATTTTATCTTAGATTTACTTATTGAAATCAAGTTCTTGTTATCTTGGAGCAGGAGGAAGACTACGAGATGCATAATATTATCTAAGCACTTGATTCTATTTCTGAATGTTCTGCTCAAGATTTTTCATGCATTTCAAATGGGAGTCTTAATATTGGTTTGCTAAGCTCAAAGAAGGATAGACTGTTTTTTTGACAGATTGAATGGCATTCTACGCAGAAGCAAATTGGATTTATTATTAGTACTTTGAGGTTTGAGTATTCTCTTAGCTTGGCTTTACTGGCATAACAGGGATATTAACAGTAGGAACAATAGCATGGAGTTATTGTTTGAAAACTGAGACATCCTCGCTTTTTAGGTTGTTTTTACTAAGATTAGTAGTAACTGCATTCATGCCATTTTGATTGAATATTTTGTCAATAGTGTTAGGATTGTTGAAATTGTTGTTGTCTAATGGAGACTATAGAATTTAAAATTATTATTACTATTCTCCTAATGGATAGTTAAGCTTATCTTGATTGTTGTCAGCTTATTTGCATGCGTTGCCTCTGATATTTGCAACTATCGGATAAGATTAATCTTTTTGATGGATGATATTTGTTTTGATACAATCTTAATAGTATGGGTTAATACAATTATTTCTGGATTCCTATTTATTCACAAAAGATCTGCTCGTATTTGAAGGACCAGTATTAGATAAATAGGGATTGAAAGGCTGTTTCAATTATGATTTCTGACATTACTATTTTGGCAACTGTTCTGAGTACAGCTATTACAATTAGTGTTCCTGCTATTTCTGATATTATTCAAGCTAGCTTTATTTCTCCTTGCTAAGTTGCTATTGATTATGTGTTTATTACTATTTAAGGAGTAGTTATTACTGTTGTTCCTACTTCTTTTAATTGCATTGTTTTGGATATTCCTATTGCATGTTGAGAATTTAAGTCTGCTATGGATGTTATTTAATATCTCTGCTTTTCCCTTTGAGAAACTCTTCTGGATTCAGTTCAAATGGATGTCCAGATTTATTAAGTACTTGCATGTCTAATCCTTGGTGTGCGAGCTATATCGCTAGAGAATTGATTTCTGCTGAATACGTATTTGAAGGTATTATTCCAAAGCAATTCCTAAGTTATCCCAATGAATGGAGACTAATCAAGATTCTAAAGGAATTCGCTGTCTTGGAGAAGAAGAACCTTTATCATATCGGAGAACTGCTAGAGAGCATCCACGCCAACACGAGGACTTGCCCAAATTATACCTAGCAACAATGGCAAGAGAAATTGGAGGGAATCTACACTCGTAGCGCTGATGATCATCTGCGATCGCTGCTGTATGTTGTATAAGTATTGAATTAGTATCTACAAGCCACTCACAAAATTGATATCAGTTTGAATGGAAATCATCTTGCTTAGCTCAGATTCGCGGCTTCTTTCGCTAGCACTAACCATATTCAAAAGCTCTTTGACTTTAACTTTCAGGTTGCCTTGCTTTCGTAGCATTGTTAATTTTAAATATCCTTGGACTTTAGCGCATAAACACTCGAGTTGTGTCTTGGTAATTTATTGTTTCTAGTGAGTCTTGGAGGATACAGGATGTTGGTTGCCCATATTGTAGTTTGGTTGATTGTTTTGTAGAATTGAATCTGTGAATTATTAATTGTTGTTTTTTGTGGGAAATAATCTGCCAAATATTCAAGAATTCAACAAGAATTTGTTCTGATCAATATTTCAATAGCGAGCTAGCTTGATCTAGCTTGATTGTCTTAAGATTTAATCTTCTTTCTCTTTTGATCTTAGTTTCCCTGACAGAAATAGATCTCAGTTTATCTTAGTATGTATCTTTCTAAAAAAGCTAAAAAGAAAAAATTAAGACTCTTTTGAAATGCAGTGAAAGACTATTTTTTTAATTTTTATTATTATCTTAATAATCTCATGATTTTCACATGATGTCATGTAAATCAGATTCAAATCATAAATGTAAGAAGGTTAAAACTGCTGTATTTCTATCATGCTCTTGCAATTTTTTTCTCCTTTTAATAGCAAAGAATCAATAATATCATTTATATTTATTTGTTAAATTGATATTTTCCCTTCACTTTCGACTCAAAAACACTTTCTCTAATTATTATTATTATTATTATTATTATTCCCTCCATATTTTTGCTGAGCAAATCATGACTCAATTTTAAATTATCCTTTCTTTCGATTTGGATCCTCTAAGAGATACAGGATATTTTAATTGTCAAAAAAAGGAGAAGAGTTAAATTGATTTTTTCCCTTTGGGAACTAAAAAGTATCTGAATTAAAAGTAGCTGCATTCAAAGGTCTTTTTTCAAAATAAGATTCCAAAGACAAACAAACAATTAAATTACTACAATTAACTTCTCAACATAATGGCAGATATTCCTCAATTGACCACCACCGATAACTCCCTGAATCCTAGAAAGATTCCACAAGCTATATTCTTGGAGAATATCGAGTAGCTTTGTACCAAGTACGCTGTTGAGAAAATTATGGAAGGCTTGCAAGAAACCTACAGGTATAAATAGCATAGGGAAACTACAAGAATTAAGAAAGAGATTCACAAGCATGTTTTAGATTATTTGAAAATCAGATTTGAGGTTTAAAGAAAGAAACACTAGAAATAGTCTAGCAATAATCTTAAAATACCAATGCTTAACCTTTTTGTTTTGGAATATTAGCAAGTTCAAAATGATGGAGATGTAGATCGTCAAGCAAAAGGACAGCATGCAATCTAAAATTCCTGAAATCGAAAAGGCTTTAGAGATCGTCTCTTTTCTTTCAAAGAGAGGTAAAAAACAAATTTTTTGAGAGCTCCCAAGAATGGATCAATACAGGAATGCTTTCAAGTGATGCAATCTCTAATCATCTGCAGATTTGGAAAGAATAAAAAGAAGAAAGCAACATTTTATTCCAATATCAATGGGTTTCTTGAGATTTATTTGATTTTTCGTTTTCTTAGATGAGGATGTGACAGTTGATTTCTTGCTGACTGATACTATCTGGACAAAGGCAGAAGTCAAGAAAGATGTTGACAAAGTAGCCTTGTGGCTTGGCGCTAATGTCATGGTGGAGTTCTCCTATGATGAAGCAAAAGAGCTCCTCAAGAAGAATCTTGAAACCGCCACAGGCAACTTCAATACTTTTGTAAAGAATCAAATACATTACCATTAAACAGCTGATAACAAAACTAATGAATATATATGCTAACTTATCTCTCTCTCCCTCTTTAGGAAGAAGATTTGAACTTCTTGAAAGATCAGATTACAACAAGCGAAGTGAACATCTCAAGGATCTACAATCACAACATCAAGAAACAGCAAGATGCAGCCCAGAAGAATAAAGTCTGAGACAATAAAAGCAATTCTATTCTTATCGTTATCATCAATCGATCATTCATAAATAAAAGCTTGCAAACATATGTTTCTCCCTCAATGTCTTGTGTTTTTAGTATTAACGGAATTAAATACGAGTGTCTGTGAAAAATAATATTTTTAAATATAAAACTCAAAAAGATTTTTGGAGGAAAGATAAATGTGTTTGATTTCTATTGGAGGAGTTGTAATTCATATTGTAGCCGCTAACCTGAGAGAAGTTAATTGAGATAGACATAATACTTCACAAAGATGTTCAGATATTATTTAAGTATTTCTGCTCTCATTGTTTGGATTCTTCAGTGACTTGATTTGATTCGATACGAGGTTACGAGAAAAAACCTTATTTTTCAGAATTATTTGAAGTTGAATTAGGAAGGTGAGGTCGAGGAACCAAATGTGCATATCTATTGATGAGTAATTACAAAGGAATCTTCTTTTCTTCCAACTTTCCCAGGAATTCCCTTTAATGAAAAAAATAAATTTAATTTTAGTTTTTCTTCATTTAATTGTAAGTTAAAAAATCTTAATTTCATTGAAAACGGCCTTAAATACCTTTAGAGTTCCTATGTGATAGCGAAAGGCATAGATAACTAGTAATGCTAGTAAATTAATTGCGCTCTAGCCTCAGGAGAGAGATCATTGATTTCAAATAATTTATCAATAGATTCTATTGCTAAGTTGTGGAGTCTCCGATTAATCGCTCTTTTCTTAATATCGTTGGCTCCTGCACTCAAAAGAATGGTCTAAATGTCTTAGATACTAAATGAATCAAGTTTTGGCTCAATTTCAGGGAGAACAATCTCGAAAAAGTTCTAGTTAAATTTCCTAAAAATTTTAAACAAAAACAATTTATTTATCTTTTTCTGGCTATTTATTACCAAAATAACTCAATTTTACCTTATGTTTTTGAGTGATCTTTTGAGGTAAGAGTTCTGTGGTAGACTATATTCATGTTCCATTTCTTAACATAGCAGCGAATGAGCATATGCATGGATGATAATATCGGATGGTTTTGCAGCTTAAATTTTGAGGGAGAAGTTCGTTTCAAGAAGCTCAAACAATTCCTTTTTAACTACTTTTAACTTACAGAATGCACTTAGAATCTCACTTGCAACTTGGAGGTTCAGTTCTTAGACTTAATCATACCTATGCGTTTTAATCTTATACTTCTCAATCAATTAAAGATTTGTATTTTTATTGGATTCAATTAGATTCTTTTGGTTTTCAAAATCTTTCTAGAATTGCAATATCGACTCTGCATCAGTTTAGACATCTAATACTTCACATTCAAAATCTTCTTCTAATTCATCTGGCTCTCCATTATTTAGTTGCTTCTCTTTTGTTTCTTATTGCTTCAAGAGTTATTCATGATTATCAGTTAATCCTCCAGTACTACTCTCTTAACCCTTTTAAGCTTATTATTCCTGTTAATGCGTTTACTATTATTGTGATTATCCCATGAGATTTCTGAATAATTCAAGTTCTTCTTCTGAATAAGATTTAGATTGCTGAGCATATTTCTCAATCAACGAAATCCCTGCGTCTTCTGAGATGTCTTTATTCTATGCTACGATTGAACTCTTAATCCTTCTAATCAGCTACTTTTCAATGTATTCAAAGAGTATTTAGTTCACGTAGTTAAGATTACTGCAAGATATAAGTATCCTCGAAATATCCTTAACTTTAAGATGCTTTCCTAGATCCATAAATCTACCAGATAAAGCATCAAGCACTTCGATGTTCTTTGGATAGTATTTTCTCTCGTAGCACTCAAATACCTTCTGGAGATTCTAAAAAGAGAGAGAAAGATTGTTAGATTTCTCATTTAATCATAATATTTTATGATCATGTTACCATCAAATTGAACTATTAAGAAGATCTGTATATCTATGCTTCGATGTAAGTAGTCAGTTCTTCATTTTTGAATCCCAATCTCCCAAAAGACGAAAAGGTCTCTGCGAGAATGTCTGGTGGAATCTGTCCTTTCTAATGAAATTCATAAGGAAATGTGTGTTTAGAAATTATTAAACTCTGTTAAAATGTATTATTTTTGAATTTAAGTTCTCTTACGATTTCTAGGAGTCGATTCTTAGCAAAGTTAACAAACTAGTGGTGTTACTCTTGCTAATTCTGTTCCTCTTGAATTATCTTTTGTCCTTTTATGATTTCACTTTTTTTTAGGTCATTTTCATCTGCTAAAGCTGAGAGAATCATCGAAATATGTGCAATTGAATGCTTCCAGTTAGATGCTAAAGTTAATGAAGCTACTTGAAGTAATATCTCATGAGCAAGTCTCTTGAGACGAAGTAAATCAGATAAGAAGATAGAAACAGTTTATTCTTTCATAAGAGGAAGTTATTTTGTTAAGGAAGAAATGATCTCATCAATCGATTCTGGATGAGTAGTTTTGTTGTTGTTGTCTTATGCTGAAAGCTGTGACAATCTATGAAGGAAAGTTGCTTGATTGACTAGATTCATTTCATCTCTGAAGTGCTCGTAAATATCAGTTAATCTCTCCTGGTCTTTCGCTGTTAGTATGTAGTTTTAGCATGCATTTTGTTGAGGACTGAATTCATTTGCTTCTTCGATCTTCTCCTATCTGGCAAGCTTGAGTTTAATAGCTGAATTGTCTTGTGCTCTTTTCGTTGAGCCTTCTTTTAATGATAAAGACGATCTTGCAAATGGTCTCAAGACCTTAAATGATAAGAGTTTAGAGAATCTCAGACTTGCGGCGCTAAAAGCAAACATTTTTTTCAAGGTTAAAAAAGTGCAAAAATCTGTAAATTGCTCACAAAACTAATTAAATCAATTTCAGCTAATTTTGTGTGAATCCTAAAGAAGAATAATAACAATATTCCTCTACCTTAAATTCATCAAAACATTTAGATTTTGCTGGAACTTATAACAAACGGATGCAAGAATACTAATTGAATATTTCTATCGAGTAAAAAAAGACTATTTTTCATGTGTTTCTTTTAGTAAAATGAAAATATCCTAAGCAAAATATTAAAAATGAAGAAGATATCCAAGAGTTACTTCATTTATTAAATTTGTTTTGAATACAAACTTAGTAATAGAACAACCCCATTTTTATCAAGATAAAGAGTGTTTTTATTAAAAGCAACTCCAACTTTACTTTAATTACAAATATTGTTCATGCATTTATTTAAATTCTTTAGTATTAAACATTCATTCTTTAATTTATGCCTAAATGTAGTACTCACATATTATCCTTGAATCATATTTCATCACCGTCTTCAATGAAGCTGTAGTTATCTGCTATTGACTTTGTGGATTCATGGTCATCCACGAAATCCATGATATGCTGATTGTCGCTTTCACTGTGGCTCTCATTAAACAGATCATACTAAGCAATGTTTTCAACTTGAGTGCCTTATTTTGATAAATTTCGTAATTCCATGATACACAGTGCTTTATGTTTCTCAGCTCTAACTTTCTTGAGCAGATGAGGAGGATGGAAATACAATGCATCAGCTAATTTCTCAAGGAAAAGTTCTTCATGCTTCAAGTCAGCAGTCGCTAGGAAAATATAAATTGCATTGTTGATGCGATATTGATCCTAGCATAAGATTTTGATCATTTGAGATGAGAGCTCTTCGACAAGATATTGCTCAATGGAACTGTAAGAAATCGTCAAGGCTTAGATCAAAACTACTGGACCTTGATCTCTACACCACATATTAAGATTACATTTACTCCAAATAGATTGGAATTAACTGTAAAACAATGAGACACCTCGGATTCGGAAGCACTCTGAAATAAACCTTGTAGCTAGGATAGATTTATTCTAATTTGAATCGGATCGTTCAGAAAATTCAATCACGATATTAAAGAGTTTCAAGAGTTAAGCACACGAGAAACTACTCACCAATGCTGATAGAAGCAGTAAACTCCTAGTTGAAGTCGTTTTACTATCCAACAAATACTGGAATACTTCAACATAGTCAATCCACCATTCATTTCGCCTGCTGCCACAACGATGAAATTCAATTTATTTTCGTATCATATCGACAAACTCATCGATTCTATTGTCTGATTTTTTCATTTATGAAGAAGAATTCTGAGGAATCGAGTTCTCCTAGGTAGGTTTGGAATTTTTCAAAATGAGTCTCTCTAAATCGTAGATTTATTTGTCAGTTTGAAGCATCGCAGTTATTTCTTTTGCCTTTGCGTTTTCCTAGAACAAAAATAAATAATAATATTTTTCAAAAAGATCAAGAATGCATCATCATCAAAACAAAACAAAATCTAACTTTATTTACTTGTTCTGACATTTTCTTATTCTTCTTGAACTATTCTTCTCTTGCACACTAGATATTTTGCTAGAATTGCCTCATTTACGGAATACTCAATTTATTCAAATAGGGTGTTAACAATCCTTCTCCTGAAATCTATTCAAAACAAATCATTTTAATATTCTTCAAAAATGGTTTTACAATTATTGTGTTACTTGGGCAATCATGCAAAGAAAGTTCAATGCACTTGACCGGATGAATTGCGACGAATCTTTGGAAGAAGCTAGTGTAGAAAAGATTTCAAGAATCATTTTCAGCTGCACTAATCGCTCCTTAAAATATCCTGAAAACAAGAATTTGCTGAGAATTCTTAAGGATATTTCAAGGGCAGACGATGACTGAGTAGTGAGAATTTTCAAAATGACTTTCAACCCAAATTCAGGGAAGAGCTCGAAGATCAAATGAAAGAGACTTATGACACTTAAACGAAGTGATTAACTGCAAGTAGAAGACGCTCTTTCAGCTGAAATCATGATGTTTTCAAGATGCTCTTCGTAAAAAAGAAATGCATTGTTAATTTAATACTTTCCTTTTTGTTCCAGATCAGTAGTTTGGTGAATGGAATGTCTTGGCAGTAATTTAATCAGATATTTAACGATGTTGGTAGTTGCAGCATAAGATGAAGGGATTGTTATGGTGTAAAAGCTGCTGATAAGAGGGATTATATGAGAAATTAATGTATCAAAGGATGCCTACCATAATAAAGGTTTAGATTTTTAGCTATGTTTGTTTTATTTTTGCTATTCTTGAGTTTCCTCTTGGATTTAATTCTAGAGAATGATCTCTAGAATGTAAGGTATGGCTGTTTAATCTCTTCTACTTAGGGTCTTGAAGGAGTCCAGTTTTGTTATCAAAGAGTTGAGGGTGTTCTGCTCTTATATTATGGAGTCTTCAGTTATTACTTTCTGTTTGTTTTCTTCTATTTTCCTCTGTTTGCAGCTAATAAAGAGCTTTCTAGGTTCATTTTCTTGTTTGAATGTTTTAGACCTTGTACTTGGAGTATTTTGACTTTAATCTTCAAATTTAAGATCACCACTAGCTTAAACATTTTTAACAACCACTTAGATGTTGTTAGCCATCTCTTTTATCACAGGTTTTTCCTTTTCTCCTTCTTCAGATTCTACGCCATATTCGAATAAGAATTACATTTATTTTATCTCATCGATTAAATTAAGGGAAGCTCCTTTTTCCTTTAATACATCAATCAGCTATCTCTTTAATATTCTACTTGCAATTGGAGGCATTTCAGGGATGATTCTAAAAGAATAAATCATAAAGAGATTCACAAATAACTCCAAGGATTGTTTTCTTAGCATGACAGGCCTATCTTTGTTTTACCAAGTATTAATCAATGCCGTAATAATTGACTTTCTGTAAGACTCAATGCTCCATCCCTCAGGAAGTCTGGAGAATAATCTCTTCACTAATTCAAGGGCAAATTCCCAGATATTTTGATTCGGAGATTCAGTTAAATGAAGCACAAGGAATTTCTGGGTTTCATTTCCAGAGAGTTCAAATAATCTTCTGAAAATAGTAACACACTCTTCGATATATCTCTTTCTAACTGTAGAGACTTGAAAAAGATAGTTCCGAACACCAGCAGACAAATCTTCTATTGGGTTTGAAAAAAGAAATAAATAATTAAAATGGAAATTTTGTTGTTTTCTGAAAACATAAAGAAATTTTCTTAGTAAATTCCTCAAGGATTTGAAAACTGATTGAATGGAAAGAGTGTTTATCAAGATAATAAAAAAATGTTTTACCTTCGTTTCTCGTGAGTTGAGCTAAGAAAACAGTGATTACTGAAATAGTTTTTCCAACAATAGCAGGCGAGTTATCATGATAGGCAGAAACCAGGAATTAGCGTAAAACTTCAGATGAAGCAGAGAAATTAACTGGGAAGGATAGTTCTTTAGATAAATTATCCAATGCAGCTATCTTAGCATCTATTTTAGAGTGAGAACTAGTATTTTCTTCAAGTATGCTCATTTTATAGTTTTATGATGTTGTGTAGTAGTTGATAGTTATTGTTGATTTGTTAGAGATTGTGTTTTTTGCTGTATTTTCAATTGTTATTATTGTTTTGAATTTGTTTATTAATCACTATTATTAACAAATCAAACCCCCTTTTAAGCTTTGAATTACTTTTTTGATATGATAATTTCTGATGATTTCGGAGATAATAGAAAAGTCATTCTATTTGGTTTACGTCAATAGAAAACAAGATTTACTTATTTCCAAAATTTCGAAGAACTATTAAAACGTGAATTCCACTGGTAAAAATTCACAGAATCCAAGCTCATCAACATGTTTTCAGTTATTTTAGCGTTTTGAGTCACTTTCAAGTATGGATAACAGAATATAGAAAAATTATTATTTTTTTATCATTTTTAAAATCTAATGTGGCATCATTCATCAGAATAGAAGAGGGATAATCAAAATGAGAATTTATTTAACTTTTATTTTTCTGGTCAAGGATAGGGTTTGTCTTCTAAAACAAATAGAAATTTGAAAGATAAAGACATGAAGAATTCTATTCTGTAATTATCTTCAAAATTTCAAAATATTATGATGATTACAAGAACAATACTGAGATAGAAACTAGTAATTGCAATATTAAAATGATCCCAAATCTTAAAAAATATTTGAAAAAAAATATCTCTAGATATCTTTAAAACTTTCTAATACAGGATCGACAAAAATAAGTTTTCGTTATTTGACTTAAAGAAGTATCAGAGGTTCCTCAGTTTTTTACCTTGTAATATGTAGATTTGTAGGCCTGAAGCCAATTAGATTTCTTAGGCTTTAAATTAAAGCATTTGAAAGTTTCTTCTTGAAAAGCGATTAGAACTAAGGTTTTGAAAATAAAAAATGAACTATCAAGCGAAAACTTTATCAATAATATTTTTTTTCTTCATGGTAATACCTAAGCAAAAGAATAAAAATGGAGGATATCTAAAGTTGCTTCATTTAATTATTTAATTTGTTTTGAATACTAACTTAGTAAAAGAACAGCCCGATTTTTTTAGATAAATAGTGATTTTATTGAAAGCAACTCCAACTTTAGTTTAATTACAATTACAAATATTGTTCATACATTTATTTAAATTCTTTAGTATTTAGCATTCTTTCATTTATGCCTGAATATGGTGATAGGATATTACCCTTGAATCATATTTCATCATTGTCTTCAATGAAGCTGTAGTTATCTGTTATTGATTTTGTGGACATCTGTTCACTTTCATGGTCATCCATGAAATCAATGATACGCTGATTGTCGATTTCACTGTGACTCTCATTAAACAGATCATACTAAGCAATGTTTTCAACTTGAGTGTCTTATTTTGATAAATTTCGTAATTCCATGATGCATAGCGCTTTATGCTTTTCAGCTCTAACTTTCTTGAGCAGATGAGGAGGATGGAAATACAACGCATCAGCTAATTTCTCAAGGAAAAGTCCTTCATGCTTCAAGTCAGCAGTCGCTAGGAAAATATATATTGCATTGTTGATACGATATTGATCCTAACATAAGATTTTGATCATTTGAGATGAGAGTTCTTCTACGAGATATTGCTCAATCGAACTGTAAGAAATCGTCAAGGCTTAGATCAAAACTACTGGACCTTGATCTCTACACCAGGTATAAAGATTAAATTTACCCCAAATTTATTGGAATTGACTGTAAAACAACGACACACCTCGGATTCGGAAACACTCTGAAATAAACCTTGTAGCTAAGATAGATTTATTCTGATTTACATCGGACCGCTCAGAAAATTCAAGCACAATATTAAAGAGTTTCAAGAGTTAAGCACACGAGAAACTACTCACCAATGCTGAAAGAAGCAGTAAGCTACCAGTTGACGTCGTTTTATTATCCAATAACGATTGGAAAACTTCAACGTAGTCAATCCACCATTCATTTCGTCTACTGCCACAACTATGGAATTCAATTTATTTTCGAATCATATCGACAAACTCACCCATTCTATTGTCAGATTTTTTCAATTATGAAGAAGAATTCTCAGGAATCGAGTTCTCCTAGGTAGGTTTGGAATTTTTCAAAATGAGTCTCTCTAAATCGTAGATTTATTTGTCAGTTTGAAGCATCGCAGTTATTTCTTTTGCCTTAGCGTTTTCCTAGAACAAACAAAAAAAAATATTTCCAAAAGATCAAGAAAAATTTGAGATTGCAAGAAGAAGTATGCATCAGCATCAAAACAAAACAAGAATAACTCTATTTACTTGTTCTGACATTTTCTTATTCTTCTTGAACTATTCTTCTCTTGCACACTAGATATTTTGCTAGAATTGCCTCATTTACGGAACACTCAATTTATTTAAACAGGGCGTTAACAATCCTTCTCCTGAAATCTATTCAAAACAAATCATTTTAATTATCCTTCAAAATAGTTTTACAATTATTGTGTTACTTGAGCAATTGTGCAAAGAAAGTTCAATGCAGTTGACCGGATGAATGGTGACGAATCTTTGGAAGATACTTGCGTAGAAAGAATTTCAAGAATCACTTTCAGCTGCACTAATCGCTCCTAAAAATATCCTGAAAACAAGAATTTTCTGAGAATTCTTAAGGATATTTCAAGGGCAGACTATGACTGAGTGTTGAGGATTTTCAAAATGACTTTCAACCCAAACTCAGGGAAGAGCTCAGAGATTAAATCAAAGAGACTGATGACACTTAATCGAAGTGAGTAACTGCAAGTAGAAGACACTCTTTCTGCTGAAATCATGATGCTTTCAAGATGTTCCTCATAAAAAATCAATGCATTGCTTGTTTAATTAGGTTCTTTTTGTTCCAGATCAGTAGTTTGGTGAATGAAATGTCTTGGTAGTAATTTAATTAGATATTTAACGATGTTGGTAGTTGCAGCGTAAGATGAAGGGATTGTTATGGTGTAAAAGCTGCTGATAAGAGGGATTATGCAAGAAATTAATGTATCAAGGGACGACTAAGATAATAAAGGTTTGGATTTTTATTTTTGCTATTCTTGATTATCTCCTTGGATTTAGTTGGAGAGAATGATTTCTAGAAGTTAAGGTATGGCTGTTTAATCTCTTCTGCTTAGGGAATTGAAGGATTCCAGTTTTGTTGTCAAAGCGTTGATGGTGTCCTGCTCTTATTGTTAGGAGTCTTCATCAGTTATTATTTTTTATTTGATTACTTCTCTTTTCCTAAGTCTGCAGCTGTTTGGTATGTCATAAATGATGAGTTTTGCAGGTTCAGAAACAGTTGTTACATTTTCCTATTTCAATGGTTTAGACCTTGCCATTGGAGTTCTTCTTTCAGGTTCATGATTGAGATCACCACGAGTTTAGTCATTTTTAACAACTACTTAGGTGCTGTTAGACATCTCTTTTACCACAGGTTTTAGCTTCTCTCCTTCTTTAGATTGTTCACAATATTCAAATAAAATTTAGCTTTGATTTATCTCATTGATTAAATTAAGGGAAGCACCTTTTTCCTTCAATGCATCAATCAGCTAAATCTTCAATATCCTACTTTCAATTGGAGGCATTTCAGGGATGATTCTAAACGAATAAATCATAAAGAGACTCACGAATAATTCCAAGGATTGTTTTCTTAGCATGACAGGTCTCTCTTTGTTTTACCAAGTATCAATCAACGCCGTAATAATTGGCTTTCTGTAGGACTCAATGCTCCATCCCTCAGGAAGTCTGGAGAATAATCTCTTCACTAATTCAAGGGCAAACTCCCAGATATTTTGAATTGGAGATTCAGTTAAGTGAAGTGCAAGGAACTTCTAGGTTTCATTTCCAGAGAGTTCAAATAATCTTCTGAAAATAGTAACACACTCTTCGATGTATCTCTTTCTAACTGTGGAGACTTGGAAAAGATAGTTCCGAACACCAGCAGATAAATCCTCTATTGGATTTGAAAGAAGAAAAAAAGAATTAAAATGAAAATTTGGTTGTTTACTGAAAATTAAAAAATTCTCTTAGTAAATTGTTTTACCTTCGTTTCTCGTGAGTTGAGCTAAGAAAGCAGTAATTACTGAAATAGTTTTCCTGACAATAGCAGGCGAGTTATCATGATAGGCAGAAACCAGGAATTAGCGTAAAACTTCAGATGAAGCAGAGAAATTAACTGGGAAGGATAGTTCTTTAGATAAATTATCCAATGCAGATATCTTAGCATCTGTTTTAGAGTGAGAACTAGCATTTTCTTCAAGTATGCTCATTTTTTAGTTTTATGATGTTGTGCAGTAGTTGATAGTTATTGTTGATTTGTTAGAGATTGTGTTTTTTGCTGTATTTTCAATTGTTATTACTATTTTGAATTTGTTTATGAATTATTAGTAATAACAAATCAGGCCCCCTCTTATTCTTTGAATTACTTTTTTAAATGATAATTTCTGATGATTTCGGAGATAATAGAAAAGTCATTCTATTTGTTTTGCGTCAATAGAAAACAAGATTATCTTTTTTCCAAATTTCAAAAAATTGTTAAGACTGTGAATTTCACTGATAAAAATTCACAGAATCCAAGCTCATCAACATGATTTCAGTTATTTTATGGTTTTAAGTCACTTTCGAGTATGGATAACAGAATATAGAAAAATTATTATTTTTTTATCATTTTTAAAATCTAATGTGGGGTCATTCATCAGAATAGAAGAGGGATAATCAAAATGAGAATTTATTTAACTTTTATTTTTCTGGTCAAGGAGAGAGTTTGTCTTCTAAAACAAATAAAAATTTGACAGTTAAAGACATGAAGAATTCTATTCTGTAATTATCTTTTAAATTTCAAAATATTATGATGATAACAAGAACAATACTGAGTTAGAAACAAGTAATTGCAAAAATAAAAATGATCCCAAACCTTAAAGAAAAGTATTTGAAAAGTAAATCTCACTCTAGATATCTTTAAAACAAAAAATATTTGGGTTCCTAATTTCTTTGAATATGAAGAAAAATAATCAATTAGTTTTATTGTAAATTTTTTTTAAAAATGAATTAATACAAAAACTAATAATAATAAATTTTTTCACATACAATAGTGTTGCCTTTTATTAAGTTATGTAAGTATTATTACTCAAATCAGTTGCTAGTTTAAAAAAAGAATAAGTATAGCAAAATTTTCTTTCTCTCTATCAATTATTTATCTTCGAAGCTTGCCTTGTTAAAATTTATGGAGTTTTTGAGAGAAAGTAAAATCAATATGGATAATTAATGTTTTAAACTTAAAATCTTCTATTTATTATCAGTGATTTTCCTTCACAGAAACAAACTCCCCTTCCCCCTCCTCCTTCTTCAAGGAAGTTTTAGATAATTTTACAAATTCACCTTGAATTGTTATTCATAAATTAACACTACCAATAAGGCTTGTGCGATTAACAAAAGAAGAAGACTATTACCAAATAACTACTTAATTTCTCCTGTGAAACCGAAAAAGATAACTAAAAGAAAAGAGAAAAGTCGTAGCTGGAAAATAATCAACAAAATTAAAATAAAATAAGCATCATACTTCCAGCCAGAGATATGGGTGACAAGTCTAAGACAAACAAAACTGTTGCCTTCAATGAGCTTGAAGAGTAAAAATAATGTCATGAGCTGTTTTGATTGTCTGTTAGTTTTTAAGCAATGAACAATTGCTTTAAACAAACACTCGAGTTATTTTATGATTGTTAATGTAATTGTGCTATTTATTAGGGAACGCAATGACTTATTGGAAAAATGCAGTTAGATTTTCACTCGGATCCGCTCTGATTTTAATCTGTAATATCCTACTGACTAGTATGTTCAGTTTAATCGCTAGTACGCAGCTAAAATGAAAAAAGAGTTTGAACTCTTCGCTATGTGCATGGAAGAAGTGTATTAAATGTTCGAAGCTGATGGAGATAAAACACTTAGTTCTTTTCTAAATAATGTTCTGATCACCATTAAAAGCATGCTGTTCACTTAACTCAGATGTTTCCTCAATTATTTGGACTAAAACATCTAATTGAATGATAGTAAATCCTTATAAACTTGGGATGTTTCGGATATTTAGAAAATGTCCAGGCATAAGGTCAAAGTCCTGCATGGTTCGACAGATGACAAAGCATAAGAAGCCAGAAAAGAAGAGCTCTCTAGAGCGTTGGGAATCAACGCAGACCCTATTTTCAGGGAACCTCAAATGTCACAGAAAGAATTGATGGCTGCGTTAGATGAAAAGAGGAGAAATCTAAGCATGAAAGAATCCAAAGCTGGCAGGTACATCAAATAGTAAATCGTGAGCATCAAGCAATAGCTCCAAAAAGAAAAAACTTTCACTTCAGACTTCGAGGACAAGCTCTCACAGTAAATTAAAAAGACTGTGTTCCTCGATGGAGGCGGTCAAGTCGCTGGTATATTAAATGAAATCACAAATAATTTAGATAAAAATGCTAAAACTAAACTCATGAAAGTCTTGGAGATACTCTTTTCCGCGACGAAATAGATCTACGATAAAACCAATTCCTCGACACAAGTAAGCAAGAATTGATGGATGTTACAAATTATAATATTTTCTTGTTTTTTGAAGACATCAATTTTAGGAAATGCCATCGAAGAATTCGAAGGGAAAATCAATAAATTGAACAGAAAAGTTTATGATTCAGACAGATCCGCTGAGCAGTTACTCAAGGAGATCAGTAATAAATCTTCTAAAATCGCTCAACAAGAATCGTAAATCGAGTAGCTCAAAGCAAGATTAGCTAAGGAAGGTGGTAAGAATGAGTCAGCGATTTTAACATAAGGAAAAATCGATGAAATGCAAAGGACCATCGATAAATTAAATAAGCAACTCCTTGAATCGCACTAAGACAAGTAATATTACCAATCTAAAGTCGCTGAGCTCAAAACTGAAGATGCCAAGAAAAATC
>Ga0302271_10002115_pt1 | contig 18263 bp, 14 predicted proteins | sample III_Bog_N1_1_FD_198767 | JGI IMG/M metagenome (GOLD analysis project Ga0302271, IMG submission 198767) | Peat permafrost microbial communities from Stordalen Mire near Abisko, Sweden - III_Bog_N1_1 | ecosystem: Environmental > Terrestrial > Soil > Wetlands > Peat | place: Sweden: Abisko...
TGATGATATTTGAGAACTAATGTATGAAATTTGACTCAGGGTAGTTGCTGCCTTAGCCTTCTCGGCTGTCTAGTTGATTTTACTAATATATATTATCTTTCTGTGCTATAAACTACATGCCTTAGATTAAGTAGCTAAGGTAATTATATTATTTTAGATATGTTAGCCATGAAAAGAGCTTTAAGATAATAGTTAGCTATCCATTCTCTTACAATATTTTCAACTTAGATGGCATATCAATTCTCTGTGGAAATGAACGGTCAATTCTGTTTAATGGCAACGTTTTTGATCATATTAGTCACTGAAATGGCACTGCTGTTCTTTGGGTTTTATTTTCTAAACTCAAAGTTAACCCTCGATGGATTATCAATCAGCGTCGATCCGCTATATTAAGCCCTCTCTTGGATATTCGTTTTGAACTCTATCTGGCTCATGGGCACAACTCTACAAATGTATAAATTCGCTATCTCGGTAGAATATTACAAATATCAGTTAAATTGGAGTTTTTTATTATAAAAATAATTACCTGAAATTCTAACTTAATTTATGACTTTTTACTGAACAGTATATGTGCTGCAAGTGGTATTTCTGCCAGCAAACCTCAGTTGGCTTGATAGAGTGCTTGAAATAAAGTTACTCTCACTTAGGATCGTTAACTCTTTCATCTTTGTTAAGTCTATTTCTCTCATACATTATTACCTCTGTAAAAACAACTGAAAGGTTCTTCCGTTTAATGTGGTTACCTTGTGCAGCAGATTGGCTTAAGCCATGTAGGAAGAGTGTAGATATTCTAGTTTCATCACTGACAATTGTTAGAGTAAGATTACCCCCCCTGTTTATCAGCTTTAAAATAGAAGCATAAAAAACATATTTTTTGTTCTTTTGACAGATCGCACATGAAGGGAGTGACTTTTTTGGGAGTGCAAAATCTATATCGAAATAACTAGAGAGCGACCCATTCTATTTCTTATTCGTTCTTTGGGGAGCAGATTTGCTTAGTTCTTTCATGGGGTTCTTGTCTTTTTGGTCTGGAATGGTTTCAGGTGCCATTTTACTCTATGTCATAGATCTAGGATATAACTTCTCGTCCTTGGTACTTCTTGCAGTAACTTTTCATAAAAAAGAGATAATAAAGGGAAAAATTCATTTTCTGATAAATACTTCGTGTTTTTAGCCTTAAATATTGTCCTATTTAACACTTTTTAGAAGAATTGTTTATCCCTAGACATTTATTTTTGTTTATTTGCTTTATTTTTTGTGTAGTTCTGCTGGATTGTTTGCTCGAAGATCTCAGATCTAGTGGAGTAGAGTTTTTCTATGGTTTTGTACTCTATTGGGGCATACTACAATCTGTGTGATAATCTGTTCAATAAGAACAGCTCTGAAATCACAAATCCTAAATTCTTTTAAATGAGAGATAAAATAGCTACAGCTGCTTCCACAACGAATCTTCAAGCCAAGGATATCTCTTGAAGCTAGTTTAATTAGATCCTAAACAATATAATTTACTCCCCAATAAAAAAAAGTGAAGAGGAAGAAGAAGAAGAATCAAAAGTATTGTTTCTTCCCCACCTTTGACTAATATCCTAAAAATTTATCCAATTTCATATTATTATTCTTTATCAAATATTTTTAAAAACCACTTATCAAAAAGAATAGTTTTAATTATTTTGAAGCTATTTAACAGTTTCAATGATATTTTGAAGATACATCAATAATTAAACTCATCTTTTCCTTGGAATTAAAGATCCTCTGAAGAAAAAACAAATAATGATAATGTATAAGTTTAAAGTATGATTCTAATTCTTAAAATGGGTAAATTTTCCGCATAACTCAGCATCTTTTTCCTTTTAGTGATCTAAATTCAACTACTTTAATGATTATTAAAGCTAATAAGCAATTGAAGAATTTAAGCAGCTGATAAAATAATAGCAATAAGAGGAAAAACTTGCACTGGAGTTTAACAACAAAAAAGTTAAGAACTTTCAAAGATTCTTTGTCATTTTTGCTGCAGAAATACCTTATTTCTTTATTGGAAAATTGTAGTAATGGAAAGGGATCAGCAACAGTAAGTACGGCATTCAAATGGAATTGAGACGACCATCGGCTCCTCGCTCCTTTTTGAGAGTTAGAAATCTTTAGTGGAGCATAAAAAACAACCCGAAGATGAATGTGGTTTATTTTTTGAACCACCGCACAGAAACATGCATCAAAATAATAAAACAATTCAATCTAGCTGTTCTATTCAAGGAAATCAAAATGGATTAGGAAATAGTTTTTAATCCATTCGATTGATCAGTGGAAATGATCAAAAATAGAATAGTGATAGCAAAATAAAAAATAGGCACTTTCATAAGAAAGAAGTTAGTATGTTTATCAGTCAATAATAAGAAATAACTCCTTAGGAACAAGAACAAGAAGAGGTACAAGGCTCAGTAAGGAATGGTATTATGAGCCCTTCAAAATAATCTATAAATACAGAGAAAAAAAGATAATCTTAATAGTTTTAGAATCTGTAACTTTTTAGTCCTCCTTTTGTAAAGAAGATAGATGGTCCTGAAGGTGAAATTCTTAAAGATTCTGTCCATAAAGAAACTGATGAAGTTCTTAAGCAAGAACCTAGATCAGAAACTCATTCAAGAGGGTTTTCTTGTACACTATTGACTAAAAAACGAGAGAGAATTCCTTATACTCCACTGGATTTATCTCATAGGAAAATCTAGAAAACTCTAGCGAGCTTTACATAATAGATGAGTCTCTCTTCAATGAAAGACTAGCTTTCATCTGCTGATAAACCTTCAAGATCTGGTTAAGAAAAGAAACCAAACACTGAAGGGATTGCCAATGGTGCTTTTTTAAATAACTTTTTGCAATTATCTAATTTCCCTTTGAGTGTAATGTTTTCTAAAGCTGATGAGAAAAGCCCAGGAAAAGTCTCCTCAACTGATTAAAAAGTCAAAGAAAAGCTGAAGGAAATTGGTATCAGTACACCTTCAAGTAGACATATGTTCCATTTAGAATAAGGATTTTCTTAAAAAATATCTGAAAATTAACATCAACCAAAGGATTTCAACTAAACTAGCAGTAATATCAAAAGCAACTAGAATTCTCATTCACCGGATGTGAGGAATAAGTAAAAAAGATAAGTTTTTTAGTGTTAAAATGATTTCTGTTTATGGTTATTTACCATTCTAATTTATTTGATATTAGAAATAAGCATATGAGTGACAGTATTGTTAGAGATTCTGCTTTACTGAGGGACTAAAATGCTTGTTTAGAAAAAATCCGAAAAGAGCACATGGAGTCCAGAAACGGAGAAAATAACAACGCATCCTCCAAAATAGCCAATGGCAATGGCGATGACTATTTATTGGAGAAAAGTGCTTTGAAATTAAAAGAGGAGCTCAAGAAGTTCGCTGATCCAAGAAAAATCAGTGGGTTGTTGAAAATGTCTGAAGGAGATCTCACGAAGTTCATAGACGAGAGAAAATTCCTTGCAGCGATGAAATCTTAAGCTGAAGCATACAAACTCGTGGAGATGAATTAATTGGAATCTCAAAGCTCCAAAGCTCTTGAACTAAAGACAAATAAATCTGCATCGTTTAATCTAATCAGTAAATTCTCTGAATAAACGAATTCTCATAGACGAGAAGAAAGCTAAGCTATTAGAAAAAAATTCAAAGTCAATGAAAATAACAGAAAAAATAGGTCTGATAAATAAAAGAAATAGAAGTAGTAATAGTAATAACAGGAAACACCAGAATAGTAACAATAGTTTTTCTTTTAGGGTTCTCCAAGCGATAATTAAGATAAAATCATCTAAGATTCTGATGGAGCTGTCAATTAGCTCCATGGAAGCTAAAGTAGCATACAAGACACCAAAAAGGATGATGTAAAACAAAAAAAACTAATTATTTTTGATAATTTTACTTTCTAACAACTTTTTCAATAGGCAAACATGAATTTCAACTTTCTAGTTGGACGAGCAGGTTAACGAAAAAGTCAGACGAATACTCCGAAGAGTTCAAAAAGTCCAAGATGCAATTAAATCATAAAATACTAAGGAAACATAAAGAATTTATCCTTAGATGAAAATAGCAATAATAGCAATGCAAACAGCGCATTCAAAGAGAAAATAAATAATAATATTAATATTAATATTAATATCTCAGATCCCAAAAATAAAAGTAATTTAATGTCTGACTAACAATAGAAAAAGGATGGCATGTTCAGCCGTACTGGTGTAGGTGCTCAGCTAGCTAAGATTTTGAATAGACAGCTAGATCCAATTATGAATAGCAGTAATCTCGGCATGAAAATCATGCAAATAAGCTAAGTTAACAGATCAATTGTTCACAGGAAAAGTAAAAGTCTCATTTCATCGTTTGATGTTCACCAACAATTTGATTCGTAGAAGTAACATAATCCTCCTGCAGAGTAAGTTAATAGGATTGTTGAACTGCATTAAGCACTATCATAGCAAACTTAACAATTGAACATGCATTCTCCCTAATTTAATCAAAAATAATTATAAAGTTACGTAAAGAAACCATATTTCCTATATTCTTAAAACGATCTAAATCATAAACAACCAACAATACCTCGCACTATTAACAAAACCTAAGAGAATACTCTTAAAACCCTTAACCAAACAGTTCAAGGGGCTTAAACAAGAGCGATTGTGGGCTTAAGATAAAAAAACATAACATTTTTAAATAAAAGTTAAGCGAATCTAACAGGATAGAATCAAATTAATCTAGGTAATGCCCAAGTGAACGATGTATAAAAACCTTATCAACATCTTAATCACCGTCATTAGCAGTAATTCACGTAATCACAATGGGACATCTAGAAGAACTAATTACATTTTCGTCGGCTTCTTGATTTTAATAATTGAATTATTATGAATTGTAATAATATTTAAACTTAATTAATTCGATTCTTTTAGAGAACTTTCAACTTATAAGTATAATAAGTGCAATAAATGTCAAGCATATTTATGATTTTTAGCTATTCAATATATTAATCAACACATAGGAATTATTACATCAAATGTATTTTATTTTTTTGTCATGCTCTCTTGCTGACGATAAGAGCAGTTGAACTAGCTAATCCAGCAGCTTCGAGGGAGATATCTAGATTAGTGAACTCAATCTTTGGGTAATTTTACATGAGGATAAATTGGTATTCATTGCCTTCAGTTGTTTTGGATGCTACAAAATCGTATAATTCCTAAACAAAAAAGAAAATATATTTCAGGATGATTTTATGCAAAGTTAATCGATTGTTTCTTTCAAAGCACCTAATGTTTCTTTGTAAGATTAGTTTTATTTTTGTTTACTCTAACTGTAGCAGCGGGATCGAATGTCCAATCTTTTTTAGTTCCATCGGGGAATCTGAATTAGATTACTAACCCAGATTATGGTCTCACCTCGAATTTCTGTTCACAACGAAAAAAAACAGTATTAAAAAAGGGTATAAATTATAAAATAAATGATAAAGAAAGCCCTTACTTATTGAAGTGAGAGCTTGATAACGAAGAGCAATTCAGGATCTTCGCTATTAAGGATGAATTAATTGAAATATTCTTGAATCGATGTTTCTTTGATTTAAGTACTATGCATTGCTATTCCTTATCCTTAAAATGGCTTAAACTTAGGTTCTTCTTCTTCTTTATTATTATCTTCTTCATCATCATCATTGCCATCGTCTCTGTTCCCTTTTTTGTCAAGCTAATCCTGCTGCTTATTATATAGATCCATAGATTCTTTGATGGCTTACTCAAGTTAATCATTATCTGATCCACCAATATTCAAACCCATTTTCTTGTTTTTCTACTATTCCTGCATTTCTGAGGAAATAAACAAAAAATATCAAAAATAAATGGAAATAACAATAATGTTTATTTTGTACATTTGACTTATTCAGGTGTAAACCAACGTTAGAAGCTCTGAGGGTTCTCAAACAACTATTGTGTTTTTTAAACAACAGGAAAGAATTATGGAATTGCTCATTGATAAATTCAAAGTAACATTTTACTTCTTTTTTGGCTACTGGGTATTGCCCTCTCACTACAAAGATATTGTATCCGTTTTCTTTCACAGACATTAAAAATGCACTTGATATAATTCAAAAAACGAATGAAAAAAAGACATTTATGCACAAAAAAGAATTAAGCTAAAGCGGTTAATTCTCTTCCCCCCTACCTGAGATAGAAATCTGAGATGATCTCTGGACTTATTTTGTTTGTGGAGTTGAGATTGTACCATATTTGGTTCACTCTTCGAATCGAAAACCAATGATGATCGGAATTGCAAATAAACCCTGTTTCTGAACTGTTCAAACAGACACAATATAACTTTTAGAATTTGCTCACTTTAGAACTTTTTGCTTACCTGAGATCTTGCCCTTTGTTGATCTAAGAATCAACACTTTCAATGAAGAGATCACCCATTTTCTTGAGTGCCACTTACAGAACTTGAATCGAATAGTTCCCATCGTCAGCGACATTATTTGATTCTTGCTGGATTTTCATAAAAAAAACATTTAAAAAAGAAAGAATAAAAAGGAATAAAAAAAAGACATTAGGTATTCAAACAAACAGACTAATCATATCCTTTGTATTTTTACTGAATGTGGTTAGTTGCCACTCCCTTGGCCAGCCAGGAGTATTTTTTCTTGATCGTCTAACTCCCTTGCAAGTGAAGCTAACTCAATCTACAAAAAAAAGAATCAAATTTGGATTTATTTTTTGTATGCATTAAACGGTATATCCCTCCCTCAAAGCTCTTTTTTACCTCATTGAAGAATGGCCCTTACAGCAGTGAGTTGATGCAGTGCACGCCACATAGCTAATCAATATCCTACTTTTCCCAATATACTAAATTGGCAGATGAGTTGTTAGATCCAAGCATTTTTGTTTGAATTCTTGTGCTTATTGTCTTCTTTGTTTGCTTGAATTTTTCACTTAATTGTTTTGGTTTTTAAACAAATATTTCGAAATCATCCTTTGTCTGAATGAGGCATTAAATGTAAATATGTGTGCATTATAAATTCAGAATCGAACCTGAATGGGGTGGGTGTCTATATTCTGCAGTCTCGCTTGCGATCAGAAACAAAAAGATCTTTGCTTAAAGAATGATCTCCTAGAAAAGAATGAACATATAATATATATAAAGATAATAGAGCAATTTATGTAGCTTAAATTGCTTGAAAAATGAATAAAAATTAACTAATTCTAAAAAATGTAGCAAGTAATTTATTCAATACTTATTATTAAATTGATTGTTAACTGCAATTAATAATCTTCCTGTGTTTTTTCCAATAACTATCAACCTCATTTATCTTTCTTTTTCATTCTTTATTTCTTTGCCCCCAATATTCTTTGCAGTTTTTGAGAGGTAGTAGTTATGTTAAATACTATTAGAACTGAAAAACTAACAAAAATATCCTAAATTCTATGCTTAAATCTTTCTTTTTAGATAGCATTTGTCTTGTTGATTGTTCAGAGAAAACTAGTCGGTACTTCTCCAAATTTTTGTTGTGATTTATTTTGCTTTCAATAAACCAAAAACAAAAATTTACATTGATGCAGTTCTAATACGATTCTAAAGATATAGACAAACACAATAAGCAAACCATCATATTTCATATTAATACTATCTTTCTCTCTCTCTTTCTATCTCTCCATTAATGGAATATGCCTTTCTAGAGCGATTGTCAATAGATACATTACATTTTTCATGACGCATCTTTAGAATTCTGCAATCAATATTTTTTTCTTTTTCGACAAGATTAGTTATTCTTCAATTCTCCTCACTTTGGTCATAAATAATAGTGAATTATTTACAAATCAGCCTCTCTCTTTTTCGCTCTCAAGTTGTGATAATAATAATAATTTTAATAATAATAATAATTTCTGATTTTACTTTTTTTGCTTAAATAATGTGAGGAAGCATTCAAGTTAAAATTGAGATGAAAAGTTATTAACCAATGACTGAGAGAGAAGATTCTTCCAGAAAAAAAGATAATATATTAGTTAAAGCAGTAGTTCGGCTTGTTTCACAAGAAAATAATGTAATTTTAATCTCTATGGAGGATAATTAGCATGTATACTTATTGTTAAAGTTTTATTTACCCACTCTTCTTCGTTGCCCAAGTCAAAAAACAAATTGATCGTTCTCTATTCTGCAATATCTACTTTATTTTATGGTTGAGGCTCTATCTTCAATTTCCAAAGATATATCTTTTTCATTGTTACAAAGATGATCTTATCATAATTTAACTCATGATTACTCTAATTTTTCCATTGTCCGATTGTTCTATGCGCAATTTCTTTCAATTTTTGCTACTTTTATGTTTTATTTTTCAAAATCAATTATTCTATAAATGAACCATCTCTATCAGTAAATACCTTCTCTTATTAGTAAACCTGCTTGATATCATGGTAATCCATGTGATTTTCTACAAAAGTAAGTATGCTTCATATTCATATGTATTTACAAAAATATGGAGTTTTGTTATTCTCTCTTCGATCATCTAAAATATGGATAAAAACTCAATATTTCTACGTGTCTATCTCCAAAAACGAAGGGTTGTATCTCTCAAAGCTGTACTTAAAAGCCAGGAGATTAATCAGAAAGAATCATAAAAATAAATAAAATACGAAAATATTCATACCTAAACAGGGGAGAACATACGTCTTATCGAACAAAAGGTCGAATACACACAAAAATCACAAATAAATCATAAAACAACAAGCATTAACAAAGCATGGGTGTTCCAGGATATTTCAGTTGGATTCGCAGAAAGTACCCTTGGTTGGTCAAGAAAGTTAAATCCAAAGGCAACAAGAAACCAATCGATTGCTTGTATATCGACGTGAATGGCATTTGCTATTAATATGCCAGAGACGAACATAATTATCATTATCTCCTTAAGCCGAAATCAGTGGAGGAAATAATCAAATAGATCATCGATCACATTGATTCCATCATCGAAACAGTTGACCCATAGATATAAGTTTATCTTATGTTAGGTAAACAAGAAATAGTTTAGTTTTCGTTGTGTTTTTATCTACAATTGTTATAAAGTTGTTCCTCTAATTTTTCCATTTTTTTAATCAGATGGGCCTTGTCCTCGTGCTAAGATGAATCAACAGAGATAGCGAAGATTTCATGCATAAATGAATCACAACACTGTGAAGGCTGCTCTTAAGAACCATGGATTTGATGTCAAACAAGAGACCGTTCCAAATAATTCCATTGCTCCAGGTACACAGTTTATGTATAATCTGAACGTGCAGCTCAGAAAGTACATTGAAACGAGAATTGCCCTCTCAAGCTAAGAGTTCACCTAAGGTGAAGTTGGACACAAGGAGCACACTGTGTCATACAAGAACCTGCAGTTCATTCTGAGTGACAGCAATGCTCCAGGTGAAGGTGAACACAAGATCCTAGAAGTTATCCGCAAACACACGAATTATCAATTAACGCATTGCATTGTTGGAGCTGATGCTGACTTATTGTTACTTTCCCTTGCTACGATCGGAAAGAGAATCTTAATCTTGAGAGAAAGCTTCAAGTTCCAAGGGGAAAAGGTAACAATATTTATGCAATTTCGATTATTTTTTGGTAAATGTTGGTTTTAAAAATACAGGGTGAGTTAGAAGAAGAATTGCAAAAGTTAGGTGCCGCAATTGAGAAAGAAGAATCGGGTGCTGAGGGAAAGACTCGCAGAGAGTATGACATAGTTGACATCAATGGGTTAAAGAGAGTAATTCTAGATAATTTCAAGCTCATGTTCACGAACAAATAGATCACTAACCTTTCATACGATCCTATGGCTCTCATGGATGATTTCGTATTCTTGAGTCTTTTCGCTGGAAATGACTTCCTTCCTCGACAGAATTACATGCAAATCAAGAACGAAAAGTACAAGGAGCATATCCTCGATACATTGCTTGATAAGTACACTGGATATCTTGAAAACGCTTCTTGCTACTTGAGTGAACGTGGATGCATTCATTTTGGAGCTATTATTGAATTCTTCCGATAAATTGCAACAATCGAGCCATAATTCAAGAAGAATAATGTATTTGATATCAAGAAATCGACTGTGAATAAGACTGTCACGGAATATGTGAAGATTCTCAGTTAAAAGTAGATTGCTGATGCGGAAAAACTGGAAGAAAATGATTTAGTCGATCTTGATCTAAAAGCAGATGACTTGCATTTACTCTAGAAACAATCTCAACATGAAGAAGAGGATATTCTCAAGGATTTAGATTTACCTGCAGTAGAAGAAAGGAAGAGACTTGAAAGAGAAGAAAGAGAATTAGAGGAGTTAGAGAGAAAACAAGAAGAAGCTCAAGATGATAATGAAGACGATGAAGAAGAGAAAGCAAACTAAGATGGTGACTAAGACGACGGAAAAGGACTCTAAAAGAGGAAGAAAAAATAACCTTACAGATAGAGAAAACAATAGCTTGATCCTGAAGAGGAAGAACTCTAAAAGATGCTCTCTGATGAAGTTCACGGAAAAGAAACCTACTTACGCGAGAAACTCCAAGTTAAAAACCAAGATGAATACGACTTGATCATCATGAAATACTTAGAAGGATTCTAATTCACACTTTTATACTATTTCAGAGGTATTGAGAAGGCATCTTGGAATTATTTCTATCCTCATTTCTACGCTCCACTTGCTCAAGACATTGTAGATTTCCTCGAACGTAATCCAAAATTCGACATCAAGTTTGCTAAGACTTCCCCATTCCCACCTTTCAAGCAACTTCTTGGAATTCTGCATCCAGAAAATCAGCCGATTCTTCCAGTTCAATTCCATGGACTTTTTGATAAGTATCTCAAGCAATACTGCCCAGAGAAGCTGAGTATCGATAAGTATGGAGCTAAATTGGAACATATGCAGATTATTAAACTTCCATTCATTGATTTGGACGTTCTTGATAAAGCCTTCAACGAGGGAAATATTGCTCTCTAAGCTACTGGATCTCAGTATGATAAAGACAGAAACGAAAAATCAGTAGACACAGTGTTCTTCTACAATAAAGAAGCGAAAGTTGAAATTCCTGTTTTCAATAAACTCGTCCATAAGGAAGACATTCACGCTGCTCCAGTTGGGCAATTGTCGTTCTCCCATTTAGATGAAGTTCTCCCAGTGCTGATAACTGACTTGCATGTCGACATGGAGAAGAAGGATCAACAGAGATAGAAGTATCTTGAGATCAAGAACCAAGAAAAAGAAAGAAGTACTCAAGACAAATCTGGGGAAGGAGATGATGAAAATGATCATAAAGCCCATAACAAGCATGGAAAGAACAACAAACATGATGATATTGATCCTGAAGAAGTCGAGCATGCTTTCCATTCTCATAAGAAAAACTAAGAAGGCGGACATCATCAAGACAAGGGACATCACAATCAAAAGCATGAATGAGTATGAGTTTATTTTGCTCTGAATGTGTTAGAATTGAGTTTGTTCTTGCTTGTTGCTACCTGTAATTACACATTGAAAGTCAATTTTTACATTTAAACTACCTTAAAGTGACTATTATTTGACTTTTTTTCAACATAAATTGAGAAAAGTGATAAGTAAAAGTAAAATATTCTATGAAAAATTTGACATTCCTAAAAACAAACAATCTCTCCCCTTCAAACATGCATATCACACATGTGAATACTTATTGCTTTTCTCAATAAGTAAGGGCTATCTGCGAGAGAACTAAGAATCTTCTTCTTCTCCTTCCTCAGGTTACTTCTCAATATCGATTCTATGATATCCACTAATATACTCATTTAGTTTTTCCTAGTTATAATTATTTCCATCATAGTCATGGTTCTTATCTCCTTCCGTTTCCTCGAAGAACTACCCTTCATCGTACTGGAATGTCTTAGGTACATAATGGAAAGGAACTCCAGGTACTGCTTCAATTTCTTTAAGCTACTTGAAGACTTCTTCTTGAATCTTGTTTAGATCTTCCTTGCTGTTTTTATTCTCCATCTGCTAGATAGGCACATGAAGGAAGTTTTGCTTCTCGTAAAGATGGAAGAAAGGATCGTCGACGGGGATTGGTCCGTTTAGATTCTTTTTCACAAGTAATCCTGTTTCGAATGCCCAACAGCGGCTAACATTTTGAATTGTGTAACCTCCACCACCCACAACAACCATAGGTACGTTAAATCCCATCATGTAAGTCAAACAATCACCATGACCTCTGATAGACAAGTTGAAATGCCCAATTTTATCATTTGCAAGACTGTCAGCTCCAGTTTAGAATACAATCACATCTGGCCTATACACCTCCATAACCTTATTGATCACATTTCTGAACACAGTCCTGTAGCTATCGTCATCCATTCCAGGTCGGAGAGGTACATTTACAGCATAATTCTTTCCAAGTCCTTCACCTAAGCTGTTTAGGCCACCTGTACCTGGGAAGAAATCTTCTCCAAATTCATGGAAACTCACCGTCATAACTCGATTAGACGTGAAAAATGCTTCTTCCACACCATCTCCATGATGTACATCAATATCAATGTACAGTACTCTAGGGAAGACTTTCAGAAGTTCCAGGATGCAGACTACAATGTCATTGAGATAGCAAAATCCATAAGCTTCACCTTTTTTAGCATGATGTAAACCACCACCCCAGTTTACAGCAATATCTGCAGCGTTGTTGATGATCAAATGAGCTGAGTCAATAGAACCACCTTTGAAATCAAAAAAAGAATATAATTTTTAAAATCCAAACTTCCCTCCAAAAAAATAGTAATAAAAGGGTATTTATCCCCTCCAAAAACAAATCAATAAAACATAGGAAAATTCCACGAAATTTTAATGGTTTTCTCTCTCTCTCTCTTGACAATATCCGACCCAATCATCTGAATGCACCCACATTATTCTGCATTTTTATATTGATGTTTAAATAAAGTAACTCCTTGAATAAACACTCGAAAACCAACAAATCCAACAGGGTCTGTTTTTCGAAAACGAAAGGAAACCCAACTTTGGTGAAGAGAGCAAGAATGAAAAATCACCGAGAAACATAGAATCTAGTAAATTTCTCTGGGAATAAAAGTTAATAAATTACCTGTGGACAATTAGCTGAAGGTGTAGAGCCCGTCAAATCCAGGACAGTCAGCCTACCAGTCAATGCCGTATTGTTTTTGCTTTTCAAGATTATTCTTAGCATCAAGGTCGATGGTTGGGGCTGGACAGCCATTCTTTTTGAGAAGATCGATCTTGCTACTGGAGACATAGTTTGAGAGGTATTCGACGTAGTCTTAGTCGTGAAACTGCATAATTTCTTCTTTTGTGGCTTCTCGAGTTGTGTACACATCAAGATCTTTGTAGACACCGTATCCAACGATAAGAGAGTGTGCCATTGAGATGCGCTTCGGGTTCATGAAGTGGAACTTACCGTAGTTGTAGTTACCGATCTCGTTGTTGTAGAAATAAGCGACTCTTTTGTTAGTATTCATTTGCTTTTTGATTCCCTTTTTTTTCTGCTTTTTTTTTTTCTTAGTTTTCTCCTCAAAAAATAATTATTTTTTTTACCGAAAAGTTAATACTTTTTATTACGCTTATCCTTCCTTAAACAAGATGATTGAGTACTTAATATGTGATATCATTTGTGTCACTTTTAAACCAGAAATGAAAGAATTAATAGGTGCTTGAATACATAAGGGTATTTTTTTAAAAATTAAAAATGATTCTAGAGTTTTTTTGGAATAATATCTTCTTATGAATTCTGATAAGACTGAAAACTGCTCAAATTGAATGTGAGATGATGCAATTGAGCTTTCTTTTGTTGAGCGGATCTAGTTTTTGTAGATTCTAAATGGATATCTTCTAAAATATCTTTGAATTATTTTGAACTTGGAAAGATCTAATAAAAAATCATTAGAATCGATAATTTTCCTCTCTTTTCTACAAAGTATGCAATGTCATTCATATGAAAAACAGATAGCATGTAGGAGAGAGATTCAATTAAGGAAATCAACAAAATGATTAGCTTTCAAGGTAAGTTCTCTGTACTGTAAGAACTGATGAAAGTGACAAAAAATAAACAATTTTCAAATGACAAATTCAAGAATAACTTTTCATATTAAAGAAATCAATAATATGACTGTTTTTGTAACTTTCCTAAGTAAAGCTGAGAGATATTCTTTGTTAGAGTATGATAATTAACATAAAAAATTTCTGAAAATTCTTGTTTCACAGAATACAAAAGCTACTCACTTTCTTCAAAGATAAATAAAAACAAAACAAAATAAAATGAATTTGAAATGCATATTTTGTTAGAAGATTGCCTTGAAATTATCAGATGAAATAATGTTGATTAATAGTTGCAAGTTATTATTGATTCATTCGATGAAGAGAAAGAGGGAGGAATGGAGAGAGAGAGAATATTGTGAATACATGAAACTATTAACCCTAGTGTTGACATTTATTTTTTAAAAGAAAAAAGAAATATGTAACAATGAAGCAACTAGGGAAGAGAAAATGCGAAAGAAAGAGATAATTTGAATGCGTGGAAGAAAGAATGAGGGTGTTGTTGGGGGAGATCGAATATTATTGATTTTTAGGCAAAGAAAGAGAGAAACTGATAATAAATCCAAAAAGAGGTAGAAAGCAAAAGATAGAGAGAGAGAAAAACTCTTAAAGATAAAAACATAGAGTGTCATTCAGGAGACAACACATAATCTGATAGTTGTACACCTTTTGAGATGATCTTGAATAACTTTTTCTCCGAGAAAGTAGAAGACCAAAGGAAGCAGCAGCAGCAGCAGTAACAGCAATACCATCCTTAATTTTCTAAAGGCAGCAAACCAACGAAAGTTGAAACTTATGTGAAGAATTACTCTGTGTCGCAATCAAGTTAGAGATTCAAAGAGAAAAGTTTAAATAAATTACTTGGCTTAAAGAGTGAGAGTGCAGCTGATAAGTATTTCGCAATGGCAGCAAAAAGCAACAGACATTCTCTTTTAGAAATATACAATCATCTAGATGATTAATAATTGCTGCAATAGCAGCAGCAACAACTGAAACCTCCAGCAAAAGTTATTCCCGATGGAAATGACTCTAAATTCAGCAGGACGAGCAGCAAGAACTTTCTTCTGTAGAATTACTAAGGAGGGATAGCACATAAGCGTAAGGATTATGTTTAGGATACAAAAATATACTTTTTATGCAACAAAAAAATAAGGAAAATTTGTGGTTCTTAAATGATAATTTTTGTTGTTTCTTTTTCTTTCTTTTAAAAAAGTGAGAAATGAAGGTAAAGCAGCTTAAAGTGTAAAGCAATCTGTAGTGAATCACTGGGCTATTGTCCAAGGAGATAAAACTGCTTTAGGAGGAAGTTATAGCAGTGGTAATCACAACACACAATCTTCATTGAAGTCCTCATTCATCATGAAGCCAGGGCAGAATAACAGTCCATCTAATCAGCAAAATTAACAATTTGAACGATCACATTCTTAGCGACTGTACTTTCAAGAAACTTCTCTGCTACCTGGATAAAACAGCTTCTCGTTTGTCGGAGTGAGCACGAATATTCCAGATGCATCTTCTTCGCATTTAGTAGATAATACCTCTACAACGATTAATTCTGCAAAGGGTTTTGTAGATAACTCCAACAAACCTACTAATAATTTCAACAGTGAATCCAATTAACACCCAAGCACACCAACAGATGCTTTATCATCAGTTCCTAGCTACGCCATGGGGACGATCGTCAGCAACAACAAGACAAATCAAGCTAGAAGATTCTCTCGAGCTAGACCAGTTACAGCTGCTTCTTCTAAGAACTCCTTTAGCATGTCGAGTGCTGGAATGAATAATTACGGTTTGAACAATAATACTGAATTTCCTGAGGAGTAGTACATATCTGGATAAGAGTATTAATCAGTGAATTCGAAACCTTGGATGCGATACGATTTACTTTAGAATAAGCAGCGAGGTGAGTTGATTGATGAATTCGAGGAAGGAGGGAGTATTTCAGAGATAGATTGGATAAAAAAAGATAAAATGAAAAGAAATTCAGTCGATGAAACTGAAGATACACAGAATTGCAAGGAGACTGATTCGGAATAGTTGACTGGAAAAGCACATTAAAAGATAGCTTGTTCAGTGATAATCTAAGAATGTGAAAGTCTACTGAATAAAATCTAAAAAAGAGACAATATCTAGCTGTACAACTCTACCAAAAAGGAGAATGCGCTATTTGGTGCTGCCCCATCTGGGAATATCATGAATAGGTCATCAGGTTCTTAGAAGAATATTCTAGGACGATCTGCTTGCGGGTAGCTTAGATAATTTGATTCTTCGAAGAGACCGTAAAGTGTGAAGAGAGAATCAGCTTCGATGAAACATCTTGGAGTTAGAGATAAGTTAATTAGAGAGTAAGATGGTGAAGAAGAAGGAGATGGTTATGACGATGATGAGCTGGATGATGATACGATGGCAATTTAGAAAATAGCAAATAATCTTCTTTTGAGAAAAATAGGAAAAGATACGAAAGCAATTTAAGAATCTCTTGGGATTCAATAAGCTGCAACACCAACAACAACAACGCTAGACTACACTTCAGCAACAAGATCTCTTGCAAAATCTAAAACGTTCTCTTAGACTTCTTCAGGGAAATTCTATTCAAAAGATGAGAGCAAATCTGCAAATAAACATAAGGAATCTACTGATAAAAGCACACAACTCATTAAAAACATCAGTGGTTAAAAGAATAATTAAAAGAAGTTTGAGTTTTACTCCGATTAGAATGAGCTAAGTAGGATTTAAGAGCAGTAATAGGAGCATTAGCAGGTTGTAGGGTAAGATGACGAATGCTAAGATGAAAAAGAAGAAAAGGTATAATAGTAGTCAAGTTATATGGCAGAATTGTCAGTAAATAATCACAAGAAACTAGATAATACAAAGCGACTCAGTTCTACTGCAACACCGTCTAAACGATTTTATGATATCCGTGAGAGGGGTTAGTTAGCCGAAAAAAAGGAAAAATTAGCCTTAGAAGGATAACGATCTGCAACAATAATTGCTAAAAATGTGTAGAAATTCAGTGGCTAGTTAGCCGAAGGAGTTGGACTTAACAATCTGTTATCTCGACCTGAATCTAAACGGTAAACATCCTTAGCATATTTTGATAACAAAGAAATCAATGAAAGCAGCACTGCTAGAAATAATTATTACAGTCAGCGTAGATCTGAATTATCTAACAACTAATAAGGATAGGAGTCTAAGAAACAAGGCATAGATAATGTAAATCTAGAGAACAAACGATCAAGTATTCGTCCTGCTACAGCTGCTCCAATGCAAGCAAACTAATCGAAAAATACAAATACTACTAAGGATACTAATAATTCAGGCATGACAAGATATGAAATCAAAAGTACAATCGGGAAAGGTTCTTATGCGATTGTGAAGCTAGCTTCGGATAGTCTAAGCTCCAAGGAAGTTGCAATTAAAATGTACGATAAATATAAACTAATTGATCCATAAAAACGAAATAATGTCAAAAGGGAAGTCGCGATTCTTAGTAAAATGGATCACGCAAATATAATTAAATTATATTAGACCCTCGACACGAGAGCAACTGTGAATCTCGTTATGGAGTATATTTCGAGCGTGTCTCTGAGGCATTTCATGAAGGGATTAGATGGGAAGCAATTAGATGAGAAATATAGCAAGATAATCTTCAAATAACTTGCAAATGCTGTGTCCTATTGTCATGACACTGATGTGATTCACAGAGATATTAAACTTGAAAACATCATGCTCCATACAGAGAATAATTACAATATTAAGCTCATTGACTTTGGGTTCGCGATTCGAATGCCATCTGAAAAAAAATTGAATATTTTCTGTGGTACACCGAGCTACATGTCACCAGAGATCACAAGAAAAAAGGAATATTTTGGTAAACCAGCTGATGTATGGAGTCTAGGAGTTGTACTCTTTGCGCTGGTATGTAGCAGATTCCCCTTCAAAGGTAAGTCTATTCACACAAAAAAAGAGGATTATTTATTTCTTAACTTACCATTGAAAACTTCTCCATATTGTTATCTTGTATTCCCTAACAGGTAAAGACGATGCGGAATTATTTAAGAAAATCTAAAGTGGAGAATATCGAGTCTCCTCCGGTGCAAGTCCTTCAGCTGCAGCGTTGATCCATAAGTTGCTCAGATAGAATCCAAATGAACGACCAACAGCCAGAGAGGTAGAAGAATATT
>Ga0302271_10002116_pt1 | contig 18255 bp, 10 predicted proteins | sample III_Bog_N1_1_FD_198767 | JGI IMG/M metagenome (GOLD analysis project Ga0302271, IMG submission 198767) | Peat permafrost microbial communities from Stordalen Mire near Abisko, Sweden - III_Bog_N1_1 | ecosystem: Environmental > Terrestrial > Soil > Wetlands > Peat | place: Sweden: Abisko...
ATCAACATATCACTAAATTTTGAAAAATTCTAATAATTAGTCCGCCATAATTAACTACTAGTAAGTATGATCATCATCCTCTCAATCAATATCATTTAAATTTCTCAAAAATCTCCAAAAGCATCTGCAAATTTATCTTGAAGTAATCTTTCTTCTTCTGAGAGCTTCTGAGCTGCAGGTCTTATCCCAAAATCTTCTATGTCTTCTTCATACAAGCAAACATCAAATGCTCGCTTGTTGTCTTCGGATACATTAGAGTATTCTTCTTTCATAATATTTTCAGCAGCTGCAATATTCGAACCCGCAAAGAAAGGATGAGCTAATATCGAAGGTATTGTTGGTCTTTGATTTGCTTCCTTTGATAAGAGCTTTGATACTAAATCGAGTAGATTGCTATCAAAACTAACTTTTTCTATTATTTTTTCGTTAAGTCCTTGTGTCACTTTTCCTTTTGTTGTAGCTTCATCATACCCAAAAGGAGCTGACCTAGATGGAATTTACATAATGAAGAGAATTTACTCAAAACAGCGTATAAGCAAGTTGTTACCCTACAATGATCTCATAGAGTAGAATGCCAATGGAATAAACATCAATTTCATAGGAATACCCCGTTTCTTCTAAGTTTGAGCAATATAATTCAGGTGCTATCATGTGTATTGTGCCACAAAAAGAGTTTGTTCTGAAGTACAAGTCTTTCAAAATGTATCTCAAAGATAATATAAATTTACCTTTCTTTCCCTATTTTTTTGATGTATCCAAGATCAACAATAGTGAGTTTGCCATGCTAATTCACAATTAGATTTGATGCCTTGAGATCTCTGTAGATGTAGCCTTGAGAGTGCATATACTCAAATGCTTTAATAACCTTTTTAAATAGGAATAAGAATAATATTTCATTTTGTTTTTGAAGTTCTAATCCTTCTGTTTACTTAAATCATAATCAATTTAGCATAGGGAACTGTTAGTTTTGCCCGCATTCTGAGCAACTCATGGAGAGGAATGCCATAAACTATTTCAAGAAGAAAGTAGAGATGTGTAGCATCTTTCAATGTGTCTTTTCTGAAATCAAAAGTATTTATGAATCAACTGTTTGATTATTCGCAAAGAGAGAAACGAATACATTTTGTTAATAGCAGGATGAGAGAGTGCCCGAAGAGCATCTCTTTCATTCATAAGATGTTCTAACTCTAACTGAGTTTCAATAGAATCACGCTCTACTATCTTAATTTTACAAATACACTCTTAATCTTCCAGATAATATCTTTCTCTTTCATTTTTTTCTCTGTTACTTTCAAAGCATATTCTGAGCCGTCATAATATGCCTTAACAACTTTAGTCCCACCATTATGTGTTGATGCTATTCAAATGTTTTATATTAACTTGATAAGTACATTTTCTAAATCATATTAAAAAACCTATAAGATCTCCAATCTCTACATCCTCAATATGAATATGCTAATCTTCTTTCTTCTCCTCCATTCTTGTGTATTTAAAATTCCCGTTTAATTGAGACAATTTTGATGATCAAGAAGATTAGGTGAATCTACTTTCTGTTTAGACTTAATCAGAAACATCTCAGAGAGCAGATGACTCGACACTCTTATTATTCAGAAATTCAATTTATCTCTTAAGTTTCTTGATCTTTTATTATATTTTGTTTCATTAAATTATAAATCTTTCGATAAATAAAAAAGGCAAATAATAATAAGGAATATATCTGTAAAAAAGAATGGCAACCAACAACAAGTACGACAGATAGATACGACTATGGGGCGCTTAAGGACAGCGCTTGCTTGCTGAATCTTAGATTCTTCTTCTTGGAGCAGGAGTAGCTGGAGTTGAAGCTGTGAAGAATTTAGTATTACCTGGATGCGGTCATTTCACTGTGGTTGATGAATACAATGTCACTGAGAGGGATTTAGGAAATAACTTTTTCTGTTCTCCGGAGTATTTAAATCAATCTAGAGCGAAGAGCGTAACTGAAAATCTAGTCGAAATGAATCCTGATGATGTCAAAGGAACTTGGCTGCAAGAAAGTGTCTCAGTGAAATCGCTTGATGAGGAGTTCCTTAAGAGATTTAGCATTGTTATTGCTAATGAAGTGATGGATGAGACACTGATTTAGTTGTCTGAAATTTGCTAAAGAAATTAGATCAAATTAGTCGCAATTTAGACAAATGGATTTTATGGTTAGCTAACTGTGTAAGCTGGGAGCCATTGCATAGTTGAGAGCAAGCCAGAAAGGGAATTCTTCGATTGGACTTTGCGCATCTAAGAACCCTTTAAGCTCTTGGAGGAATTCGCAAATAATTACGATATTACCGAACTTTCTTCTCAGGAAGATAAGGCTCCTCTTGCTCATGTGCCTTATCTTGTGATTCTTGTAAAGGCAGTTTCTGAATGGAAATCTTCGCATCCAGGGAAGCTCCCAAGTAGCAGTCAAGACCGAACTGAAGTGAGTGAGATTGTGAAACCTCAAATGCTAAAACTGGAAGCGAAAGACAGAGAGAATTTCGAGGAAGCTATTTCCCATCTCTTTTGGTCTTACAAAAACTCGCGAGGACTTCCAGATAATCTAGAGACAGTATTCGAGCATGCATATTGTCTTGACTTAAAGAGCGCTCCTCTTAACTAATTGAAGTTCTGGACCCTTGTTGCAGCACTTAAGCAGTTCCGCTTAAATAACGGTAACTTCTTGCCCGTCGATCGTCGTATTCCTGACATGAAATCAACAACTGAGTGGTTCATCGCGTTGAAAGATGTGTATCAACGATAACACAATGCGGATAAACAAGCATTCATTGAGATTTTAAATCAAGTGAATCTTTCTAATGGATTAAATCTGGTATTCGATGAAAGAGAAGATGTCTAAGTGTTTTTGGACAACATCTATTGCTTAGATTTCTTGCCATATCGATCGATTTCAGCATAGTTGCAAAGTCCATTGGAGACGGAGAATTACGACAACACTGCGCATCTATGGTATGTTGGTTAAAGAGCAGTTAATGCGTTCTACTCTGAAAACAAAAGATTCCCAACACCCACTGATGTTCTTTCATTAAGCACAATTGCTCAAGAAATCCAATCAACTCGTTTCTAAAATTACATAGCGATTGAAGAGTCAATTATTAAGGAATTTTGTCGCTTTGAGGATACAAAGCTACATAATATCGCTGCAATTCTTGGTGGTACTGCATCCTAAGAAATCATTAAGTTACTTACCCATCAATTCGTCCCCATAAATAACACTTTTATCTTCAACGGAATCACTTCAGAAGCAATTGTACTCGAGTTCTGAGCTGCTCTTATGTCCCCCAGAAATACAAATTGTGTGTGGTAAAATAAAATTCAGTTTTTTGAAGAATTTATAAAACAAAAATCAGCTACTCAAATTTGATTAATCTCACTCCACAAAGAATATCAATTTGATTACCATTTTGAAAACTTGTTTTGTCTTAGTTAGAAACTGAAAAAACATATTAATTACATAAAACAACTTTTTATTTAATTAGCCACGTGCATTTCGCTAGTAAATAGAACATATTTATTTCACTTTATGTGAGCCTTTAGCTTCGGGAGCATAGGAAACAACGCATTAACTTTTGTAGCTAGATCTTTGTATGTTGTTTTTTCCTGTGTTCCTATGATTTCTATCACACTCTACTCATTAATGATATACACATTGTTAATATGCACATCAGCATATAAACAAGCTGTTGCATCGGTGTCTCTGTTTCCGAACCCTGCGAAGATTGGGGTAGTTTATTCAGGGAATATTCTCACAAGATCTTTCAAAAGAGCTCCTTTGAACTCATCAGCTTTTTTATAGACAACTTCTCGATTAAGAGAGCTAACTATTTAGTCCGGGGACAGTAAGATTGGGCCATCAGGCATATTGAATCCATTTTGGCTGATGCCTTGGAGATATTTCTGTGTGTAATTGTAGAAGTATAGAGGTCTGGAGGATAGGTAAACAATTTTGTACCCTTACTTTTTGATCAAAGAAAATAACTCTGCGATGTCTTCATGTGTCCATTCTTTGCCGATTATCGTATTGATGTGGCCTTGAATATCTGATTTTGTGACTGTGCCATCCACATCAGACACAACTAACTTTGCGTCGTGGTTATATAGAAAGATCTTGCCATCAATACATTATTTTCCTTGCAAATCGCTGTCGACAATGAATTATATTTTGTTGTACCCTTATATGAGCCCGAATTCAAGTAACTAATCAGATGAAGGCCTAAGCTTTTTTAAGATTGTGTTATTCGAGGGATTCTGCACAGGGAAGTAGCCAGCTCCTTCTGGTAGCATGAGCATAAATACATTTGATACTGGTTTCTCATTTACGAAGATTTGAATAACTTAGTTGACGTTATCTAACACTTTCAGTGTTCCAAACCGAACATGGAAAGGCATAGATTTCAATGATCCATCTGGTTGTTTGACTACGATTATGTCGACAACACCACTGAATGTGGAGAAATCTTTATCTTCAAATAAATAACTAAATAAGTTTTTGACTCCTTAGATCATTTCTTTGTTGTTTTGCTTTTTTAATATCAAGTTATGTTCTTTGGATGTATTGAATCTCCCCTTCTTTTTTAAATATCCTAATCTCTTTTTGCGTTTTAGGAGATTTGCGAACTTTTAACAAAACTCCGTAATGAGGAAAATGTAATTCTTTGTTGCAAGAAACACTTTCCAACTCTTACTATTACCTCTTGAAATAACATCACCTTATTTTCATCAAATTTTTTTAAAAAACATTACACAAAACAATCTTTCATCTGTCTTGTATAATTCTGGTGGAAAAGAGTTGTTACATCATATTTTCCTTAGTTCATTTTGTCATTAAAAAATATATTTTTAGAAGAAAGAAGAATTATTAATATTGCTGTTATTCTTGAGAGGCTCTAAGTGTATGATTTTTCATTTAAAATAGGAATTGATTTTAGTTTCTTTTGAATTATTTAATTCTCGCATTAAAATAATATTGTTATTAATATAACTAATGGAAAAATACAAACAATACAAATAATTTTGCCAATTTTGTTATCTTACTATTCAATTGTTTAAAAACCTTTAGTAACTTAGGTTTGTAAGCTTAAAAATCATCAATTTTTATTAAAAAATTATTTACAAGGAACAAAAAAAACATGATTCTGAAATCAACATTTCTGATTCGATTATAACCATTTAAAACATCTCATTTTAGCTAAGGAGGATGTCTCTCCTTCATATTAGGCAGATCGAAGAGAGTGTTAGCATGAAATTTAACTTGAGTTCGATTCTTTTTGAAGTCCTTATCCTCCAATGGTACTTCTAATCTTGACTCTTCATCTCCGTTATTTTATCCTTAAATGAATGTCGAATTCTTCGCTAACCTTATTTCCTCATTTGGTTCAGTCTAAATCCCGACATCTAATTCAATTATTTCTTTTTACTTCGTTTTTCTTCCACCACTTACAATTTCAGTAGCATCAAAATATTTACCATTTTGTTTGTTATACTCTTCATCTTAATCTTCTTCTTCAACTTCCTCATTATCAACATCTCCATCATCATCTTCATCTTCATTTTCTTCTTCCTCATCTTCTTCTTCATCCTTATCCTCATCATCTTATTTATTTAACTCTTCTAATTCCTTAATACTACGTGATTTAGTTTCCTCTTCTTTTAAATTGTCTTTAGCTTTTTTTAGCCTCTTCAATTTCTATATCAACATACTCCTAACAACCAAATTCTTAAATAACGGCTTTTATTTTAGTTAAATATCTCCCTTTTCACCCATTATTTCTCTCTCGTCATCTTCATCTTCTTCATCTCTAAACTTAATTCTGTGTTTTTGGTAAACAATCAAATAAACCAAACAGTTCTTTTACCATTAATCTCCTTACAATTTCGAAGTTTTAAAGATATCCTGCATTTCTTTTCCTAGCTGTAAAATCAATCTGGAATTCACACTGCAAACAAAACAACAATCACAAATTAAATCAATTCTCACACATAATAAAAACCAGCACATTCTTACATTCTAGCCTCTGAATCTTTGACATCTGACACTTGCTCATACGCGGCGTATAGTCGTTTATATGCACTGAGACTATTAAAACTCTATCTTTGCTTTATTATCCCCTTTTTCATTCTACTCACAGCTTTCATCACACTGAATGCTTATCTACCTTTTGCATGTATTTTCTTCCTATTTTAGGAATCTATCTCTTCTTAAGGATTACTCTTCTTTCCTTCAATGTATTTGCTCAATAATCCTTCTCTGGTAGTGTCCTAATTCAGTTTTGATATATCAACGCTAACAAAAGTAGACTAAAAAGTAACATACCATTTCTTATTCTTCAGTGATCTCTGGTTTAGGAAAGAAGTTAAAGAGAGTGAGCTAATTCTAGTCCAACATAGTTTTCTTTAGTTTTTCAATTTCTTAAAGCTTTGAGAGAATTGCATAAATATCTAAATCCTATTCACAAAACAAAGTGATTTATTAATAAAACTGACTTTGGTATGCATCCCAGTTTACTTTCGAAACAAGTTCAGCAGCTTTTTCAATCATTGCATACTCATCACTCCTAAATAATACACCGAATGATAGCTTATGGAAGAAGAATTTTGTTCCTAGAATAACTCCTCTCTGTCTCTTCAGAATGTCCTCGAATTGCTGGATTAAGAATTATCTATGAAAAATCAACAATAAAAATCAACTCATAATTTCTATTTTCAACTTACTTTCTGGACTTAAACTCAAACCCTTCAACTATTTATTTGTCTGCTGTATCTTTTGGAATCTCCTTTTTAGTCGAAAGGAAGTGATTCCTCAAAAAGGAGTTTCCTATTTACTTAGGAGAAACGATATTCAAACCTGTTTGTTCGCCCTTCTAAAAAAATAATCATAAAAACATTTCAAAGGAAATTTTCCAAATTGAGTCTGTGCTTCTTTACCCAATGAAAAGAAGTCACACCCCGATCAGTTTGTCTTCCAGAAAGAATAGCTGCTGCTGTTGGTGCGGGTTGATTGCTAAGTAGATTATTCTAAATTGCTGAAGGCTTCATATCATTTTCATCTATGCTAATTATGTCTATCCCTTCTGAAGGACTCTTAACATCTCTTTAACTTGTCTCACTTGATCCTTCTTTTACATACTTTTTAGCATGACTTGTACTACTCAAAAATGGCTTATCACTGCTGTTATTTTATTTAATTAACTCAATTTTTTCACCAGTACTATTTCTCGAAGGAACCTACTCCTGCTTCGATTGCTATTCAACCCGATTTCCTGGTTCTTTTTTTAGGATATTCAGATACTTTCCTGCGTTCAAAAACGCTTTTTACCCCTACAAACTCAGCTTAATTGTCTTCGTTCGTTATTTTATAATAGCTCGAATATCCTCCGAAAGTAATCGAGGTTTTCTATTAAATAAATCTTAACCTTCATTGATCTACGAAACCTTCATAGATGGAGGTTAGTTCTTATCATTTGCAGGCTCTACTACGGAATTTATCGACTTTTTCTATGTATTTTGTAGGAATAATTGTATTCGTTCTTGCTTTGTCATTGTCTTTTCTATTTTCAATTTAGTCTTGAAATTATAAAGTCTATTTGCTAAATCAACAACGAACACCCATTGATTATAGTATCCAACAATAAATCCAAGCACCATCAGCACAGCTTAAAAGAATCCACCAATGTAGGAAATAAGACCATCGATCTTTTAGTAACTGCGTTGATAATTGTTGGTTATTGCACTTCTTCGAAAATAAAATGCAGCATAATCATTGCTGTTTCCAGCTTCATAAACTTCTCGAAAGTCTTTTGGATGGAATGATGCATAGCTGATTGTTTCATACGACGATGTTGGCATAAGACTCGTATCAGTGACCAGCACTGTCTTTTGAAAGTTAATATCTGCTTTCGTGAATAACTTATTTATCAAACATTTTTCCAAAAAATATAATAATTCTCTGAATAAAACTGAAATATCTCTTCGATTTATTTACCAATCCTGGCTAGAAATTGAAAAAGAGTTCATCCGAAAGGTAGTTCGATACTGGTTCTTCATTGGCTGGGTTCATAATTTTGTTACTCATATAAATTGATACCACAGCTGTGCCATAGAGAGAAGCAAGCGTGCTGGTTACTTTATCAGCCGATGCGCAGACAGCTGCATTTCCAAAATACTTACTCACTGTGGAATTGTCACATTTACTTAATGATATCTTCAAGAAGTTAAAGTTTTCACTGACATACACGCCGCCTAATTAAACAGATTGGCTTTTCCTAGAGATAAAGATTTATTTGTCATTTCAAACTAAGAAAATTTATGGAAAATATTGCAAAATATACTTAGGGCAAAGCCAATCTGAAAACCCTAGTTTAGTGTATGTATCAGTCCAGTTGAAATCCGTACTCAAATTTTCCCAGTGATCCAGTGTGCATGGCTCCATACTAAGCTATGTCTGTTTGAGAGAGAATAAAAAGAATACATTTCTGAATTTCGAATATTTAATTTCTCTCAAGTTACACATTACATTGATCCTATTTGAACTGCCATTTGAGAATCGCGTGTAGTTTCTTACAAACAAAATATATACGTTTATTAATAGATTTAATAAATTAGTATGTTATGGGGTGTAATCTAAAAGAGAAAATGAATCAGGATACATACACACTGAGTAATTAAAAGGGAAAAAACAAACTATATTGTATTGAAATGAAGTATTGAATGGCTAATAGTTTGATAAGTTTTTTTTACCTTGTTTCAACATAGACTTAGAAGATAGGATTAACAAGAAAAGGATCAGTTTATGTGACTTTTAGTGCGAACATGAATTTTGAGAAGTCTAGAGTGATTGTATCAGGATCGTTGTCATAGATGTTTTCCTGGGTTACTGTTACCTATTCTAATGGGAAAGTGTTATTATTTCAAAAGATAGGAAGACGAAATTGCTTTCTCTTTCTCTCTACCTTTGTTTGTGAACTATTTGAACTTTTTTTCAATTAACAAAACAGAAACAAAATGGAGATTCAGCATAACCTAAAAGTACTTATGCAATTATCAAATAGTTTGTTACAGTTGAGCTGAAGAAAATGATGAGAACAACTGCTAATGCAATAGTGATGATTCCACCGAAAAAAGTCTAAAATGTATCTTAAAGACGGTAGTTCAGCTAGATGGGTTAACCAAATAGATCTGCTTTTGAGATAGTTGAGACAACTTTGTTGTTCAGTTTCTCAATCATTCAATTTGAAAGAAAGAGAGATGAAAAGAATTGCGGAGGAGATGATGTTTCTCTAGAAAGGTATTACAATCTAAATTAATTGTTTTGGCAATTATTATGAATTCTTGCTTATTTTCGGGTAAATTAATAAAAAAAATTTGAGATCAAAAAAGGTAAGGTTTTTCTTTCTGAAAAAAAATTAAATAATTTCGTTATTTCAAAGGGAAAACTTATTAAAATAAGGTAAATTATAAAATCCAATTAAAAAGATATTGTTACATTTTTTCGAAGACAAAAAAATTAAAACTTTACATCTCCACAATCTCTGAATTGGAAGCTAACATTTAAAAAAGAAATCGGATTTTGCTCTCTTTGAGAAATTTAAACTATTCAAAATGAAAAATTTAGGAATTCACCTCTCATTAATAAATCCAAATTTAATTTTCTTATTCTCCCTACGATACTCCAATGTGATTCTTAATTCAAAGTAGTTTTATTTTATTTGTAGACTTCAACCAAATTTTCAAAAAAAACTAAAAACAATAATAGGGTACTAGCAAATTTTAACAAATCAATCTTAGCCAGTTTTGAAAGAATTTTCCACATTACACTACATCCCTCAACTATTTCCTTTGTTTTTCACTGATCCGTTGTTGTTTTCTGAATAAAATATTTCCCCTCTTAGATTCTTAAAGCCTGCATAATATTTATTTACATGAGAGATCTATTATCCAATCTGATCATTAAATTTCATAAAAAATATCTCCCCATCGATTATTTTGTATGAACAAAACATAATAATCCTTGTTGATTCAGATAATTACTTTCATAAAAGTTAGTAGTTACTATCAAATATAATTTATGTATCTCCCATCTCACGTCTTGAAGAAATATTGTAACTCAGAATTGTTCTTTCAAAAAATCTTCAATAAGTTCCACAAGTTACGGAGCATTTTCCTTTAAAAAAAAATAGCTAAATTCTTGAATTTTTTTAAAATTCTAAATACCTCGAGAAGGGAGTGCCCACCATTGATGTATTTAGTCTTTCTTTTGACTTGCTTTTCATTGATTTTTTTGAGAATCAAATGTGCCTAAAAATCGGAGACTTCATCTTTGGAATACTTAGCCAATAGATCACTCTGATTAATGTTCACAACACAATTTTTGAGTGTATGAACAATAAAGCAAGATACTGGCACTTTTTCAAAGCGATCTCTCATAAACTACGATGCTAAACAACCTTAGATAATAGCAACTCTACCATCGTTCAAAATAGGATTCAGTTTCATCTTGTAAGCAAGTTGTTCTTCACTAAGAGCTTGAGAATTAACAATTACTGAGAAGTAATTATACGACAGATCCTCCATTCCTTCTGGACATGTTTCAAATATTTCAAGTGATTTTAGCAATGTGTCCTTCAGAATGTTGTCAACCTCAATGAAAGAATTTATCAGTAACAACGACCCTAAGTTTGGTAGATTTCCATATGCTGATACAACTATTTTAAAGAACAATTCATCAAGCAAACTTTTCAACAAAAAAAATGATTAACACTTCCTTACTGTAACTTTGAAGAATGAAACCACCATAGCCAATACCAATGAACTTAAATTTATCTGTCTTGGTATTAATAAGCTTTTCAGAATCCAGTTTAAATAGAAGTCTATCAATCACTTCGATTTAGTAGTAATTTGGATAAAGAAGTTCACTGTTGTAAATCGTGTAAGATTATCCTAAAAAATCACAAAAAATATTAAATTCTAATCAAAAATTAATTGTTTTACCTGGTAAATTTAAGAGAAGCACTTTTTTGTTTTCTTTTTGAGCTACAATTTCCTCAAAAAGTTGCTTGTACTCAAAGAAACTATCAAAAAAGTCCTAAAGAAATACAATAACTTCGCTTCCTTCTTCTTGCTCATGAGTTTCTCCGTTATTTCGAGAATTTCCTCTCTTTCTTTAATCGGATGTAAGATAAGGAGATTATTGTTCGACTGACAGATTGTCTTAATTCTACTAGATACCTTCTTATTCCTATGCAATGCTGCCAAGAAGACAATATGGAACAGCAGTATTTTCATCAATAACAAGGAATTTCATGTCAGATGATTCTAATGCTGGTTATGGATATCCCATTACAGCACAAACCTTTGCAAGAGTTAGTTCTTAAACTTGCGTTATATCCAATTCGTCGAAGAAGGGACTTATGGGAGACGATATCTATTCAAAATAGTCAAAGAATTAACAAATGTATCATAACCCCTCAGATCAACATATTAAACAATTTAATATTATTATTATTATTTAAGCCTAATTCTGTTACCTTATATTTGTGAAGTTTTCGTAGATGCTGGAAGTTAGCATGGTTATAATATAAACTATTGGTTTGAATAAGAAATGGCTTCTATCCCTCTTATTGAGCAGTGGTAAGTTTATTGAGAAGAACCTAACGCATTTGAGAATCGCTGCTAATATTTTTTCTTAAATTTTTGCGATCTTCTGCTAATTTGAAAAGAAGATAAGAATCAGCATTGATATCTTTCCTTTTAAGATCTTTGCTTGGCTTCTCAAGCAGATTTATTGCCTAATTGAGTTAACAAAGGTAAAATGATTATTTGTAATAGATTCAAGACCATCTTGAGCTTTAAAAAATAGTATAATAATTAAGACTAAAAGAAGTTTTGATTTGATTTTGAAATGTTGATTAACTTATTTTTTAAATTGAATTTGTTTTGGATCATTTTGTGAAATGGAATTCCTTGGTTTCGCATCGACTGGCTCTTTATATAAGTCTCTGAGTTTCTCGTAATTCAGAAAACCTTATGAAAAGAATTCATTGTTTTTGATTATGCCAATTATAATTAACACAATTGGAGTTCATTTCTAAAAATATTATTTACCTAATGTAAGTCTATTGACTTCAATATCTTTTCGAGTATTTGGCAATAATCTAGCCTTGCTCGTTCTTGCTTCAGGATCTCTATTTCCAGAAAGAGGAGCTATTCTTTTCGTGCTATTCCTAGAATTATCACCAGCAGGAGATTTTCTTGAGAAATTCATTTAGCTTTGAGATTTTGCCAATTACTAATCTTCTTTATTAGGTTATTTCATTATGTTTGCAGATTCTTAAGTCTGCTCTTAGTCATTCCCTGAGGCAGCTGCATTTGCATTATTTGAAGTATTATTAGCAACTTATAATTAATTCTAAGAGCTCTATCTTTTGAAAAAGAAATTCTTTGTTGACTAAGAAGAAGCTGTCTGTCTCAACTAATCTCTAAGTCTCTCATCAAAGTGCTTAGAAGTCAGCGAGTAGATGATAAAACATGATTTGCATATCTTGATTCTCTTGTAAAGATTCTCAAAGTTATCAACAGTGTAGCTCTTATGCATGAAAGGATATTCAACTTAGACATCGATTCCAGCAAAGTTATCGTCTGTTGAAAAGTGATAATTTTAGCTCTTCACGATTGAACTCTCTTTGGAGAAGATTTTGTTTCTTCTGAGAATGTCAATAACAGCAAGGGCGTGTTCCCTTGTCTTGAGGATTAGTTAGTTTGAGATTTCATAAGGAAGAGATAGTGCAACATTTTCCAGCTGCTCTTTGCGGACTCCGAAGTGCTTCTTGTACTCTTCTAAAATGTTCTTTCTCATTGCAAGAGGACCCCTTTGAATCAACACCATCAAAAGAAAATTAAATAAAAATAACTTTTATTTTTGTGATTTTACGTGTTCTTTTCGAGCATTTCATAATCACAGAAATCTCCTCCACATTTTTCGACTCTCATTTTCTTGTAAAGAGTGGCTGAATACTTCTTGTCATCTTGATGGATCACAGCAGGGAGTCTGCATTTAGTTAGAGTTAGAATTAATTTGGAAAAACTGAATATTTTCATTTTCAATGATTTACCTCATTAGAACTCCTCCAATTTTAGCAAAATTAGATTTCTTCGAAAGTTTCAATAATTTTTTGAATTCTGTAAAATTTATTGATTTGTTCTCTTTGATCAAGTCAATGTCATAAGGGGCTTAAAAGGATTCATTTACAAGATATGTTAAGATATTACAATGATTAATGAAATTGCCTACAGTCCTGATAGAGCTCTATGAAGAGATGCTTGATCCCGATGAAGATGATATTTCCATACAGATCGATCATGAATTTAGGTGTGAATTTACGCACTTTCAATTTATAAGCTGTTTCTATGAACTCGATGATTCGTTTGACATTCTTATTTTTAATGTAATTTAATATGAAAAGGATGCAAGTTTTGATGCAATTCATGAATTACTTCTTGTAGTTTGCTATTCAGAGAACTGTCAAAACATTTAAAGAACAGCTTCTTTCCAATGATGACCTCCTTTTTCCCTGTGCTTCCACTCCCTGATTCTTTCGTATCTCCACTGTTTCCTGGTATTTCCCCTCCGAAATTTTGAGTTGAACTTGTGTAGCTCTTTTTCGTTGAAAGAGTCTTCTTGAAAAATTTAAAACCCAATGGCATTGTATTGTCATCGTGTCTATATTCAACGTAATGCACCTCGCCTGTAAAAATATTCTATTAGTAAACCAATAATCTTTAAAAACAAAACAGTCTACTCGCTTTTGGGCTTTTTGGAATGTAAGACTGTATCATTGAGATATTTGCAGACTATTTGCCTTCGATGAAGAGTTTCACGAGATCGCTACCTGTGAAAGTATCTACTTTCTTGTCAAGATACCTCAAATAGCAGACTGGTTGATTCTTAAAAATGCAAGATTATGTTAGTTTAAATTATAAAACATGGACAATAATAAAAGTATTGTTTCTTCATTCATATTTTGGATTCTCACCTAAGAAAGCTTTTTGCTATATTCAGCTAGAGCTGATAGATTATCAATACGGAGCTCTTCTGGTCTAGTAACTCCTAAGAAGAACTTACATATCTCAAACTAATTGACTTTCTCTTAGTTCTTATAAAGAATCTAATGATCCTTGCCCTTTGTCGTGTTAAAAAACCACATATTTGGGTTGCCTAAGAATAAGAAAGACATGTTAGATTCATTTGATGGCATACATAGTAATATTGTAATACCTGATTCCCATAGGATAGTGTGAGGAATGATTTCTTAGCTTTTTTTATTTTTCTTCTTGAACATCTCAAAAAAGTATGTCGATGACTTTATCTGAATGAACTTCTCATCACGCTTATCTTCCAATGGGTTTTTGTCCTCGTAAAGTTATGACATAATGTGGTATGCTCAATTGAGAATAAATAGTAGATTGAGAGTCTTCTTTGGTTGGGCTTTGACGGATGGACAATAAAAATATTGTTGAGGTTGATATGAAATTTTGACTGTTTCAGTTCTCTTTTGATACTTCTATTATTGCGTTTGCTTTGATAAAATAGTTCAATTTCACTTGAATAATAGCAAATTAAGAGAGAGAGAGAGTCAAAGGAAAACGTTTCAAAGGAAGGGAAAGATAATGAAAAGAATAAAAAATATCCCAAATCTTATATAAAGAGTGAGAGAGAGTAATAAAAGGGTATTAAGTTGAAATTTGTTTAAAATGAATCAATATATTTAAAACTTTCATTAATAATTAACAATAAAATGAACCCTTAAATACTCGCAACAGACTTCTTGATCTACTACAGCTTTCATTTCAAATATCCTTGCAGAAATAATTATTTTAAATATTTTTGTTTTAAAGTCTTCATCATACATGAATGTGCTGTGCTATAAAAGATAGAATAATACATTCTTGTTAGTTTCTATGTCTCAGCTGAGCTTTCCAATTAAATTCTAGGATTCAATTGCAAATCATCCTTATGACTTAATATATCTACATCTCCTCATAAGAATTTCAATTTTATCTCTAATACTTTATGCTATTTCCATTTTCTTATGAAGATCACTTCTTTCACTCTTTGGAGAATCATAATAACGAATTACTACTTATATTTCCTTCTTTTTGATTTCATTGAATTTCTCAGACAAAGTATCTAACATTTTTATTTGAATATTTTCCTCTTTTTTACAGACAGATGCTGATTCCTTTTTTTGCAAGAAATTATTTTTTTCCTTGTTCCCAGTTCGAATCAGCAGTTTGCATGGTTATCTGCTCTAATATTTAATTTAAAGTTACTTTAAAAGTATCTCATACTGATTTATTATAAGATCTAGTTTTCTATTGAGATTTCTATGATTTCCCTTCGAGTCTGAGCAGCCCATTTTATAAATATTCAGCAAATAGCAGCTGTTTTGATAAGTTTATGTTAATTTTAAATATATTATTAAAAATAAATATGCTTTGAATTATTGTAGAATCATGATCAAGTAAGTGCCATGCTAATATGATTTATTTTTGTATTGATCCACAAAGAGATCCGCACCCTTTTTGATGAAAGTTTACAAGTAAATTTTAATTAAATAATCACATTAAACTCACTGATAAACTTAACAAAAAAATGAGTACAATAAATTTAAATAACCAGATTCCAGCACATCAAACATGGTATTATCTCTTCTCATATCATCAAACGTTAAGAGCCATTTTTTTAAATATCAATTATCCCGTTTTTACAAGTATTTTCCTGTCATCCCAAGCAGCATGTATAACTTCCTCTGATGAAATACCAGCTTCCTCACAAGGCGAGACAATCTAATCATTATCCTTGAGAGCAGCGAGAAAGTTATTATTAATTTAAAATAGACTACTTTCTGAGGACATTCCAGAATCCATTGGGAATGATTACTAATTACTTTGATAATTCTAGAAGCTTTTATTCAGTGAATATTTCCTGAGAGTTCTCTCTTTAAACGAGTTTTACAGATTGTTTACAGTCGCATTGAGTAGACTGTATTTTTCATTTTCAAATTTATTTTACCCTTGCACAGCAAGAGATTACTTTCTAATTTGATTGGGATCATTCAAATGCGTGTCAAATGATTATTCCAGTAGTTGCTTCTTAAGTTAAACCGAAAATGCTCTGTTCTTCCGATATGCTAATTCACTGCTCAAATAAGTCTAATTCCCCTTCCCAGCTCCTTCACTTTGATCTTCTAAACTCAAAATATCTTTTTTCTCTCTTTCATTTGTATTTGGAATCCATTCTCGAGGATGTACTGCACTATCCTTATGCTAATGCTTCCTAAGATTATTTTCCCAGAAACTCTCTCCTACTTATCGTTCACTATCCTAATTTTGGAGTGATTCTAATAATCTCCTAGCTTCCATTTTACGTGCATAATTTTCGCCAGATTACAACAACGATTAATCCATTTATCTTCTAAGCAGTAAGCTCTGCTAGAATACTCTCTCCTCGAACAATTAAACTTGTTTTTCTTACTTAGCTAGCACTCTACCTTAGCGAGTTAGCGCATTCCTCTCTCCGTAAGTTAACAAACCTAACGCGCCTTCATTTTCTCTTTCTCTTTTGGTTTTGTTATCTTTCAAGCGCATTTCTTCTTCTTCAACTTTCGCTGTGACTTCTTCTCCAGTTAAATCCCTCTCTAAGTACATCATTTCGGCTTCTCTTTTCATCTAACAAGAACAATAATATTTTGCATTCATATTAAAGAATTTACTCCTAATTCATGAAATAATTACCTATTCAAGTGCTCGTTGTTTCTCTCTTCTTCTTTTGAATTTCACATCACTCACAAATGTTTTATCAGCTTGGTTCTACCATGGAACTGGAAACAACCTCGTGTTCTCCATGCAATTAACCTTAACATCTTTAACGCTGGGAACATTGCACGTTTAATTATTGGAGTGATCTTAATGGCGCTATTGTCTGCTCTAAGTTTGAAGTCTTATGAGTTCGCTAACTTCTTTGATATTCTTCATTTGAGTCTCATCACTGCAGACACTTTCCTTTGATGATTTATGTAAATTCTTTTCTTTTTCGAACTCCCTCTCAAACCATTCTACTCTTCCAGCTAACGAATACGGCACTATTCTACCTAAGAAGGTTCGTACACCGATATCTTCTTCATCACTATTTCCATTTCTGAACAGCTTAGCGTTGTCGAAAATATTCTTTTATGTTCTTTTGCCTTTTCCTGAGTCTATTCTTTCAATTTTCTTGAACTTTACATCTCCTTGAAGCTTCTTAAGACTTGATTCTTTTTCAGCAGATAACTCTGCGTCATTAGCTGATTACTAATTAGTATGGTCTTTGTCCTCAGACTGTGAAGGCATTACTGAATCGATTTATCTAACTTTTACAGATGTTTCATTAAGTTCGTTTTTAGAAATCTACGATTGTTTTTCGTACATTTCAAGAACATCTTGCTCTTTAAATGGTTTGGCGATAAACCCTTTTCGATGTAGATGTGTTCCTGTTTGATTTTGTGAAGAAGAATGCATTGCAGACAGGACTCGAGGTTTTAATGGCTAACATTTATCTGACTACAATTAAGCAATGTCATAAGAACTTTTCTCCAGTATTTTGATTCTCTTTGGTACTTCTGGCTTAAGACAAGGCTTCATCTTGGAGAATACTTTTGAGTTTATAAAACAGATATTTATGTATTTTTAGTAGTTAAAGAGCGTAGATTTTAATTACTTTTATGATTCCTTTGTATGAACTTATTATCTAATAAAAGAGGCAGAAAATAGTATCTAATAATTTGAATTGTTATTTAGTTATCCAAATCATATTCCAATCATCCAGTTGATTCCTCTCATATGCGTAACCATTCATTCTTGAAACAAAAAACAAAGGAAAGTTCTCATCCATTCAAGAAAAGAATAAATTTCCCCACTCATTCGTCCATATTAATCCTCATATTCTCAAAACAACAATCAAACGATAACATAATTAGTTTTGAAGAGTATCTTATCTCTTTTTGATCAAGAAAATAAGGGAGAAAGACAATAATCAATAAATATGTGAGCTACTGATATTTTCTCTTGGGGATGCTCACATCACCACCAGCGGACTTGTCGTTAAGGGTAATTAAAAATTGAATAATACTTGATTTAAAAAGAAAACAATAGTTTCAAATACTAAATTTCTGACAAAATTCTTAATTTTGA
>Ga0302271_10002117_pt1 | contig 18251 bp, 4 predicted proteins | sample III_Bog_N1_1_FD_198767 | JGI IMG/M metagenome (GOLD analysis project Ga0302271, IMG submission 198767) | Peat permafrost microbial communities from Stordalen Mire near Abisko, Sweden - III_Bog_N1_1 | ecosystem: Environmental > Terrestrial > Soil > Wetlands > Peat | place: Sweden: Abisko...
ACCCCAACCCCAACCCCAACCCCAACCCCAACCCCAACCCCAACCCCAACCCCAACCCCAACCCCATGAAAGAAAAAAATTAAAGTAAATTATTACCTGAAAATTACAAAATTTACAAAGAATTTTAGGCATATTATTGATCCAACAAATAAGAAAGAGTAAATAAAATATTTGATTTAATTTTTTATGTTATTTTTGGGGGAAAAAATCAGAAAAGGAATGAAATTTCAATTAATATAATAAAAATATTCTGCTTTAAATCAACATTAATAATAAACGAAATTAGAGTTTGATACAAACAGGATATACTAAGAAAAGAGGGGAGGAATCCACAATAGTTGAATTGTATTCAGAATAACGAAATGATTATTAACTATAAATATTAAGAAATTAAAGTGATTTAGAAATAATTAAATAGGTGAACTACAGAATACATAAAAAAAATAGAGAAGAAGAAAAATGAAGCAGCACTTCGTGGTTCCTCCGACTGAGGACTCAGTATAGTCATTCGGTGTCGGATCCATAATCGGAGGAAAATACCGCTTAGAAGAAAAAATCGGATAAGGATCTTTCGGCATGATTTATAAGTGTTTGAATATGGAAACTTAAGAAGTTTTCGCTGTAAAGTTAGAGAAGCGAAATCAACGACATTCGAGTATGCTCGTCAGGGAGATCAAGGTCATGATAGAGATGAAAAACGATAAAGGTTTCGCTAAGATTTAAAATTACGGAAAAGACGATGAGTATAATTATGTCGTAATGTCGTATCTTGGAAGGAATCTTGATTCGCTTCTCAAGAAATGTAAGGGCATTTTCACTACTCAAACAGTAGTAAATGTCGCTGAGCAGATGATATCTTTGTTAGAAGCTCTGCACAATAAAAATCTTATTCACAGAGATATCAAACCGGAGAATTATGTCATCGGATATGGATCGAACTTTACAGTAGTTTATCTGATAGATTTCGGTTTAGCAAAATACTACAAAGATTCAGAAGGTAATCATATTCCATTTATCGAAAAGAAGGGAATGATAGGCACTGCAAGGTATGCATCGATTAACGCTCATCTTGGGCATGAATAATCGAGACGAGATGATCTTGAAGCTCTTGGATATGTTTTATTATATTTCGCTAAAGGTAAATTACCTTGGTAAAATATTTATGCCGACACAAAGGAAGAAAAATACTAAAAGATTTAAGCCATGAAATAGTCCAACACAATCGAATAACTTTGCGAGAATCTCCCTGCTGAATATATGCAATATTTCAAGCACATTAAGTCACTTGGGTTTGAAGATACGCCCAATTATGCGATGCTCAAGAAACTTTTCAGTAAAATAGCAGCTGACAAGAAAATCGAATCATTAGTGAATACTCTAGATTGGGAGACTTTACCTGATTATCGATAAAGGAAGAAGTATTAAACAGTTGCAGCGTATACTTCTCATTCCCTTTAAAACGCGATTCTTCCATTGAATTCTATTTCTAAATCACATCTGGAAAATGACAAAGATCCAAAGAAACAACAAGATTAACAAAATGTAGATAAGCAGTTGAACAATAAACCAAATGACATGCATAATAGCAAAAATAGTTTAGATAAAGATGAGAAAGGATCTAATTCAAAAGTCATAGTGCCTGCAAATGGAAACAACATTAACAGCAAACCAAATTTTAATTAAAAAGAAGAAGCTGAAAAATAGCAGCAACGCAATGGAAATAATAATGAGTAACAAAAGAGAATTAGTGATCATAATTTTATGAAAGCAGAAGAACCAGAAGGTGTTAAGAATTAGTACGGAAAATAAGACAAAAATGCATCACACAGCGCTTTCAATCCGATTCAAAATGACAAGCCTATCACAAGTAGTAAAAATATAATTCAAAACACGCATACTAACCTCAATAACAATAGTAATTTGGAATCGTAAGAGCTAAATGAACCATCGATTACGAATCTCAATAATCCTAACAACAAACATGATAATTTATCTAATCTTAACCCACTTGCTGCATAATACCTTAATGTCCCGAATAATGACAAAGTTACAAACAATCACTCAGTGACTTCTGCCAATTCCGGTGGTACTTCCAAACTCAACAATTACATGTGGTCAGAGAGCTAAGATGTCACGAATGAAGAATCCATAAAAGTTGTTGAGCAAATCTAGAAAGAAAAATAAGTCTCCAACCCACATACGATGTTTTAAGACATTAGAGTCAAAAGCCAATTAAGATCATTTGGGTCATCCTCGCATGGAGAGTTACCTATGATTAATGAAGAATCGAAAACTTCAGTTTCTTTGAGCCCTGAAAAATTTCCACATAATCATAGCTAGCAAAAATCAGTTGTTAAACAGGCTTCAGAATCCTCTAAGTTTAGGGCTGAAGAAAAAAGAAATAGCATTTACCTTGGTGAAAATATAAGTGATTAGGCAATTTCTTCAGATCATTTTCATGATGTCAGAGTGATGGAAGTCAAAAGCGCATTTAGATTAGGCCCAGCAGGTTCGCATTGAAGTCACACAAAAAAAAGTTTTATGTTTTTAAAAAATTTAATTGTTTTTTCTTTAAAATAGGCTAGTATTTGTATTTAGTTCAGTCATTTTCAAGTAATTCAACTGATAAACATTAAGAAAATGCATAAAACCTATTAATTGAACTAAGAGTATCATAAAATAAACAAATAAAACCAAGATTCCATATGGATTTCTCTCAATTCAATAAACCACCAAAAATCAATGATTCCCTTAGAAATTTTCATTTTAAACAATAAAAATCACTGCTGTCTTCTTTTCTTGGTGATTGTTATATTTCCTCCTAACCATCATCTATCCAGAACTACTTTTCTGAGAAGTTTTCGATGTAATTTATTTATCGTTTCTGAATAATCCACGAAATCATATCCTCCTAGCATAAACTACGAAAGCTGAGCCTATTTAGCAGGTCTCATTTTATCGCCAGTTGAATAACATGCTGAGAAGCTGTTGTTCATTTCGAGTCTGACTCTCTCATTTTCTTTTATGGCTGCAACTTTCTTATCAAATCTCTCCAGCATAGACATTGCATAATTTGCACTCTTAATTCTTGGTTCCACTGGAGCCACTGCTTTGTTAGAGATTAAACTAAGTTTTGGTTGTTCTCTTGAAGAAAAATCTTCCCTTTCTTCAGTCCAAGGAGCTTATCCTTAGGTTTCTTGACTATTTGTCTCATATAATTACTATTAATTCTGCAACTTCACATGATATGGTTAGAATGTCTTTTTAGTTCTATTTTCATCATTTGTTTGATCAGTTTTATCAATATCAGCTTTTCTTTGATTCTATTATTATGACGTCAACGAGAATGATCTATTATTATTATGTTATGTTCTATCTTATGAAGCTGTTTGATGTCTTCTAGGCACGCTAGATGTTCTCGATGCATCAGTACTTTTTAAAGGTTTCTTTTTATTAAGCTGATGCATTTCAGATGCTTATTCTTGATTTATCGTAGGTAGATGTATCGGTGTGTTTGTTTTAGATGTTCCAGGAGATCTCTGCACTGTTAACAGAGAATCATTTACAGGTTAGTTATTTCCTGAACTAAAAGGTATCTATTTATCAGTAGCATATGTTTCCTCAGGAGAATTAACTGAACCTTCATTGAAGAATATGAAATCGGATACTTTAATTGGTATAACATCTTGTAATTTTTTGAGTGAAGCCTTACCGTCATCTCCAAACCACGCTATCGAGAAATACACTCTCCTCATGATGATTAGAATTCTTGAAAAAAATGCAAAATGGCATGATTATTTTCATAATGTTTAGGAAAGCAAAGTTTGTTGTTTATTTACTGCTGTTCACTGATTCGTTTTATTGAATTGCCAAAGATCTGCAGAAAGTGCATTCCGAATGTTTCATATGGGATCTTCTTCGCGCTCGTAGTCTGTTTATGATTACTTTGTTTAATATTGCTTTTTATTTAAGCACAAACATGCAGTATCCAAGAATTGAAAATAATAAGAGCGCCTTTTGTGTGAAAAAAAATGTAAAATGATTTTCATTTTATGATTTTAAAACCAAAAAAACAGGAGAAATTTTCTCATGATTTGATTAGAATTAGTTATTACTTCGATGCTGAGGATGATAGTTTATCCTCCCTTGGGTCCTGTTAGCGAACTCATAGCTGCTACAATTCTAGGGAGAAACTGCTTATAAGAATCGATAGCCATTTCGAAGATGAAACAATTGGAGAAATTAATACGACTTGCAAATCCCGTTTTAGAAATGTCAAATGAGTATGCTAAATGCCAAAACTGTTGGTAAATAAGTAAATAAATGTCTCCAAGGATTTCAGGAATTTATTTTGAAAACAAATTACTGCTAAAAAAGTTATCTTACTTTTAAAAGAATCGACTGAACTTCCTGCATATTCAGGATATCTGTTAAGCGCAAATGAGCTAAGAATGTGTTCTAAAGCTTTGATTCTATTTAAGAAGAAGATTTCAAATTTAGTTGCATTTTTTCAGTATTCTCAGTAAAATATTACCCATCATCATAATGGCCAGATGGTCTGCTAAAGTAGTGCAATCTTCCTTTGAACTTTAAATATTTAAGATGCTATTTTACTGTTCCTTTGTATCGCTTGTCCGTTTGCTTGAATAATTAAATTAAAGTTGATTTATCCACAACCAAAAAAAAAAATCAGAATTGTTTTTTTGATTGTTCAATTATTTTTTGTGACACATAACAGCCATAGAAATTGAGTTTTTTCTTAATATCTGCAATAATATTGCTTATTTGAAGGTTTCTTAATTGTTTTTTATTCAGGCACTCTTAAACAAACATTTTTTACACTATTCATATGCATTTTCAACATAGGTTTAATTACAAAAGAAAAAATAAAATTCATAAACTATCCAAAATAATTATTATTGATTGCATTTTAGATCTTCCAATACACTTTGAAAACGAGAAGACATGTTTAAATATCTAGCCCTATTATTCACTGCATTATTATTCCAAAAAATGATTTTCTGCAGGCATTCATCAGTAATTATTTATCATAAAGATTAATTTTTAAAGAAATTCATTGTATTTTAAAGCCAAATTAGCACCAAGAAATTATTATTTAAAAAACCAAAATAAAACCAAAATAAATGAAAAATACATCTTATTTTCTTACCAACAAGGACTAAAAAACCAAAATAATTTAAACATTGCTTGTCTCTTCATTTCAATGGTATTCTTCAGCATTTACTTTAACTATTATTTATAATTTTATATTATTGTTGAGCAATAGATTATTTTCTAATAATTTTGATTTCACCAAACAATAATTCTTCAAGCTCAAAATTCCATTCTCTCTTCTTCATAAAAAACCAGGCACCTTTACAGCCATAATACCTGTAAACTTGTAGTTTTATTTCAAGTATTTCTAAGTCAACATGGCTAATTTTGTAAAAGATATCTTAGAAAATAGAAAAATTGTTTATTGTATCTTTGCTAAAACGAAACTTGAAGCAGCTGACTGGTTGAGATTTAATTTTAATTTCTTTTCTTTTTTTCTTACTTATCGTCTGTAATTTTGGCTAATTTGAGAAAATAAAAGAAAAGTTAAAATTGAAGTCTCAATTTGAAGCTTACAAGATTATCAAAAAAGATATCTATTTTTAATAAAAAGAAAATTAACCTATGTAAAGTTAACACTTCAACCTAATCTTTATTTTATGTATCTCGATCAAAGGGAAATTGTAATCTCCAAAATTTTAGCAATTAAAGATCTTATCTTCTAAGCTGAATATTTTCTTGAACTCATACTGGGACATGTAATTAGTCTTCATCTGAAGGTAATTCCTCCAAAATAAAGTTTTCAAGCAAAACTACATTATCGGAGTATCATCTTGAAAGAAAACGCAGCGAAACTCATTATTGACTAACTAGTACTACTATTAATACTAAAATCAAGAGATCTTGTAGATTTTTTGTCAGTAATAGATGCTTAACTTGATTACCAAAAAAGGTAAGGAATTATTAAGCCTAAATTATCTTTGATGTGCGTGTGTGTGTAGATTCAATTAAATCTTTAGAATCTTACATTTGTAATAGGAAATAATCAAAAATAAACAAAAACCAAAAAGTAATAAACAATTAATAGAGCTGGTCAGATCTTTGAAACAAAGGAAAGATAATTTGAACAATTTTAATTTGAGAAGAGGGCTAGGCTTGTTTCTAAAATAGCTGTTTTCATTATTCTTTTTTTGGTATTTCTAAATGAAAAAGGAGATTATTTTGAAGTATCTAGGATATTTGTTATTTTTCCTTTTTGTGTGTTGTCCATTGCTATGTTGAGAGTATGGTGGGATTAATTTGTGTGTATTTTTAGTAGAAATCCATTATTCACGAAGATTAATCTATTTTTTTGGAAAATAATCAAAAATATTATTCTAGCATTTTCTTACTTGTAATCGTATCACTAAAACAAGATAAATGCAAGAAACAATGTTCAAAAAGCAGTTGAGTTTGTTTAACTAGTAGGGTTGAATAATATGCTGGCTGCTTTGACAAAAAAATCAAAATAAGGCATTTTTTAATTAACTGTCCTGTTTTGAGAAAAAGATTTTCCTTTCTCCGAGCGACGCTATTTATTTCTCAGAAATTGTCTAGATTACCAATAAATTTTAACTCAAAATTATCCTATGTTGGTATCTTTAACTTCCAAAGCAAAGAGAGAGAGAAAGATCAAATTACTGAATAGTAATTATGTGCCTCTCTATTCTTTTAGTGAAAGGATTTCTTAGTAACCAGACAAAATAATATTTTCATTATTAGGAGCTTCTAAGGAAAATAGTTAAAATATTTATATTATTATTTGTTTTGCATTTCAAGAGAGAAAAATTAAAAATAAACTAGAAAATATATGGATAATTACTTGTATTTTAAGAAGGTATTTAGAACATTCATAGCAAAAGGAAAAACAAAGGCTAAGACAGACTCGAATAAGATACTTTTCAATTTGCTTTATTTAGTTATCACTTTTGCTATTTTCATTTATTTAAACTCGGAGGAATTCTAAGATCTGATGATAAAGTTGAGAAGGCAGAGAGAAATCCATTTTAGAGTTTCTTTCTTTTTAAGGGGGAAAAATTTTTTCATGATGATAAATTGAAGGAACATTCAAGCCTGAAACAATACAATTTATGTAAACTTCCTTCACCTTTATGAAAGAACGTAATAAGAGCTAACTTTTTGAAAATATTAGTCTTTTTCGTCTTCTGCACGTAAAACTAAATAATATTCAAAAATTGGCTAGCTGCTAGAGAGGGAATAATAATATTACTTACATTAATAAAGCCAAAAGTATTTCCCAAATCCATCAAAACTAATGTTCCAAGCTTACAAAAGCAAAAGATTATCCCCAACGAGCAAAAAAACCAAATCGAAGATACTATCTCAAGGTTAGCTTTCGGTTACGAAAAAATTATCGTTTTCTCAAAAAGGTAGTCTCAAAAGAAATCAGGAGAATTTAGATTACCTTGGGTTCTTTATTTTTCCTTCCAGTGTTATCTTAAATGCAAAAAAAAACAAGGAGAATAAGCTTAATTTTCCTTCTTATTAAAATACTCCGACGGCTTTTCTCCAAAAAACCAAGAGAGATTCACAATTGTTGTCAAGTAAGCCAATACTTTAAGAGACATAAATAGTGCTGCAGAAGTATGAATTACCATATTTTTACATGGATTATCCCATCAATAAAGGTAATTTTAGTAAAAAGAAGTAGGTGTACAAAACTAAAAAAAACCTCTAGTCGAAGTAGAAAAGAGGATTTTATTTAGCAATAATTATTTGCCTTACATACACAATAAACTGATTAAAGTAATAGATCGGCTGTAATAGGTGAGGATTAAATTCAAATCCATTCGAGGGTTGTAAATAATTCGGGGAGAAGAAATAATCTTTTTTTTATTTTTGGTTATTTTTTTTGATGGAAAATTTAAAAATTTTTAGGAGCAGCTATTTGATACATTTGACGTCGTTTTGCAGTTCAGCGATTGGAGGTTATCCATTTTAATATTCTTTATTTGTTCTTAATTTTGAACTTAACAAACAACAAGAAATTAATAAAAGTGTAAGTTATGCATTGATTTATTGAACACTTTAATAAAAATCTAAGATTGTTGTGGAAATGCGAAATTGATTTATCAATAAAAGAAAGATATTATCTTAAAATATTTGAAAAGAAATCGAAGTGTTGCCATAAGGAGTATTCTATTTCATATACAGCCTGAGTTATACTGAATTCAATGAAAATATGGAAAATAAAGAAAAAGGAATAAGATCAATAGTTTTAATGCACAACGGAGATACGTGGAGAAAGAATCTAAGATGGAGTAGACGTGCAAAATACAAAGGATAATTAAATTTGATAATTAAACAATATTAATTGGGAAGGAAAGGGGTAAACGAGTAACAACCCTGATAATTGAAAAATTAGTAATATTTTATAGGTGGGGGTGAAATGATCAGATTTCTTAGGGCAATTTAGAAAAGATCCTCAAATAGTTTGTTTATTATTTTTCAATATTTTTCACCTGCTTTTTAGGACCATTCTCCTTAATCATTCTAAAAATCGATCTGCCTATTCTCCAGTCGCATAATAATTATAATTCGGAAACAAACCTAAAAGCCGAGGAAACCAAGGAGCTAAGAAAGATCTAGAGGATTAATTAACCGTTCTGCTAGCTCAAATTTCTTGTTTAGTGAATTTTCCAAGTTTTCGGATGAATATCTTAGAAAATATCTCTCAGTACAACTCTTAGCAACCATCGAATCTGCACAGCGATTCTACTAGTCTCTTCTCAACGTAGTTTTAATCACCCTCTGTGCCAAAGTTAGATATGAATTTTCCATTTACATCAGGATTTTCTCTGAATTCGCAAACTTCCATTGCTCCATAGATTGAATCATACCTTCAGCATATTTAGTCATAGAATTAAAGAGAATAATATAGAATTTTACTTCTTAACGAGATCATGAAACTAGATGGCAGTATCCCTCTAAATTAACCTTAAGCACTGAATTTCTCTAGCAACAACAACGGTCTCTATGGTTAGTAGCCTTAAGTGTTCCCAAGGAATAACCAGCCAAACCTCCTTGATCTCCTCACTATCCAATAGAAATAGCCAATTCAAATGAATCCATCTTAAATTCTAAGTTAACTCAGTGAATACAACAGCCAGCTTCTCTAAACATAACAACTTTAGCAGTAGTAATAGAAATAGTTGTAATAACAAAACCAGCAATAAATTCAACAGTTAGTAGGTTTATAATCTTTTTTACCTTCTTTTGTGAATGAAAATAACACCCAGCTGTGTTTCTAGCAATAGCAGCAATAATAACAGTAACAGTAACTGCATTAGTCTTAGTAACAGTATAATCTTCTTATGAATGCCATTTCTGAAAAAAAATTACCGTCTATTATTTCTGAGTCAAACTCTCAAACTAAGATAATTGTACCTTCCTAGTTCAGTGAAACAACCATTGATACGCAATAGAACTAAGGAAAATAATAAGCATAGTAGCAAATGATGAATCCTGAGGGAATCGAAATATAGAGAAAAAGATAGGAACGCTTAGAAAAAATTGAAAAATACAAGAATAAAAGACGTAACTGGCGTCGTAAGATATCCTACGATTGCCGAAAGAAAGTTGCTGATCAGAGACTCAGGATTAAAGGTCGGTTTATTTCCAAAAAGGACACTGAAAAAATCAAAGAAATAATTGGAACCAGCCATTCAGAAGCATTCAATGATAAGAAAAACCTTCGTCTCGAGTTTATGGACAACAAGATGCGACAGTAAAACATTGAATTGAATCCTGCTACTAGTAACTATGAAATCCTCTCTTAAATCGAAGAACTTCTTAAGAAAAATCGAGAGATACACAACTTTTAAACTATGCAATCTATTATCAAAAAAATTCAGAAAAAACAACTTCCTCTATTCTGCTTTGTGAAGAGACACTAAGCGAATATGCTACTTCGATCAATGAAATAATCAGAAGAAAGTTAAGATACACCAACTATCGAACTTTGAGATGAAATAAAAGGTCAAAACAACATTTTCAGCAGCTGATTAAGCAAACATATCTACAAACGATTCATTCTCACACATGAAAAAAATCAAAACGAACTCATCAGAACTCACAGTCAAACCATCATCTAAATATTAACTAACAATAATTCTAAAAAGCAAGCTTGCCATATCTTATTTATATCCAATCTCTTTTTTCTAAATACCAGATTCAGAAGATCTTCCTTTCTGTTTCCTTTCTATTCCACCCTAAAAAACTAACTCAATCTCAGCTGCTTGAACCAAAACCTATTTAAGTCGAAGAAACACAAGGGTAACATATACTCTTGGCAGTCTCATATAAACTAACCTCTTTTAAATTCCTTTATCTCTGTATTGGAATAGTACATATCAATATATCTATCTCTATCTTTGGAATTTACTTAACTTAAAAATCATCCCCTGAAAAAATAAAAATCTGTTCATTTATTTAAGCAAATGATTTCAAAATACAATCAAAATAACAAACAATAAGCTTATTATTGGGATAGTAGTGGGAGGATCTAAGGAGAAGAATCTAAAAAAATTGTCTATTCTCTCACTAGCTCGAATAGCATTAAGGGAAAGCAAAAAACAGAAATGATAATATGAAAAAAGCAAAAAATTTTTTGATTTTTTTGCTTACAACTGCATGCTTAACTTTGAAAAAAAAAACAAATATTTTCTAGAGGGAAAAGATCTTAAAGACCTTTTGAAGATTTCTCTTTGAACTCCTTTCATTAGCGAATATCTTGATTTGTTTTTTTTCTCCAAAATATTCAAGTAAATCTAATAAAAAGTGCATGAATTTAAAAATTTAAATTAAACTCCTCTTTTAAACACTGCGCAGTAAAACGATTATGAAAAGATTTGTTTCCATTCAAGCACAAGAAAAGACCTCAACGAAAGATTTAATACAAACTCAAGAATCACTATCCTTCTTAATTTTAAATATTGCGAGAAAATTATTCATTTTCTTACATTTCAAATATCGGACGGTGTGTTAGCCAATAAAAACCATGCAGACTCAATGGTTTATTTATGCCTTTGAAGTTGATTTGGGCATTGATGATTTAAATAATTACAAATAGATATGAGTTATGTGTTTATGTTTGACTGATTTGAGATGTTTTGTAATCAATCTTTTTAAAAAATCAGCCAGCCAAGTGAAATTATGAAGTATTTATTTATTAAAAAATAAAAATTACAGTTAGTATAGAAAATATGTGATTCTTTGAAATAACTGATTTCATTGACTTCTATTAAAATTAAGTTAAAGGTTTAGAATTGTAAAAGGATTTATGTGATGTGTTGATTACTCTTTTTTTGGTATCTGTTTCTTAATAAAGCAGCATTTTAAGCCATTGATAACTAAATTATTGGGGTTACTTAATTGAAGGGTAAGATACATTTTTCTGTAATAAAGTTAATGGGTAGGTTTCTTCATGAATATTTAAATAATAATGATTAATCACTCTGGGAAATACAGAGTTGAGAGAAAAGAGAAAATTCTTCTCTTAATAATTTTGTCTAGTTTCGAGGATTAATTTCAGTCATCTTTTTGTCTCTTGAATTTAAATCTTTTTTATCTTTCTTTCTAAAAAGAGTAATCATTATATCTAAAATCTAAAAAATTATTAAATTTTCTACCAATGCTATTATTATTAAATTATTTGTTTACCATAGAATTAATTTAAATAGTGATTCCCTGTAACAACAAAAGAGAAAAATTACTTTTTAAATGTCCTTTTGATGCTGTTTTTTGTGAGGAAATTATAAAATCTAGCAGAATAACTTTATCAATGGAACACTTCTTAAATGTCAATTAATTGATAATTCCCTACTTAAATATAATTAATCTTATCAAAATCTCTTATTAACCACTTCTCTAAATAGTAGTTTAGTTTTTTTGAGATTTAAACTAGCAAATGACTCTAGAAAAACACAATACAAGATTATATTTATTTATTAATTTTGAACAAAAATTTATTAAACATCATTTGTTTAAAAAAGAAGCAATGCTAAGAAGGATTGTAAGATAATTTTCAAGATGTATGAAGAAGAAGAAAAAAATTGATTTTTTAGTTATCGATTTATCAAAAAATAATTAGAAAAAGTTAATATATTTAACGATTATTTTGCAAAAAATAATTAGAAAAAGTTAATATATTTTTAACCTTTATTTTGAAATCAACCTTCATAAGCATATCATATCTTTATTTTGGATTAAAAGATGGATTTATGGATGCTTCATTATTTTATGTGATGCCTTAAAACTCACTGGAATCTCTCTCTTTTGTTCTTTTTATTAATTCAAATATGTACACAGAAGTAGCTTAGATTTGAGATGTTCGAAATAAAGCTTAAAACAGTGAAAATCATAATAAAAATAAGAAATTGAATAAAAGTAATCAAACACAGTTAGCTACATCGAAGATAGGCAGGACTTAAAAGTAATAAATTTCAAGGATAGCTCTCAACTCAGGAGACAAAAAAGACATCTTGCATATTTTGATTATGCAAAATAACGTTTACAATAAATACAATTCTAATCCTGAGATGCTTGCAGCAGGTAAAATATTCAAATATATCTTTAGGTGTGCAAAAACAGTTGTTGTTTGATTTAAAGCGCAACAATATGGATTGATTGCCACCACTGAGTCTCAAAAGCCTTATCAAAACTAAAATACTCAAGCAAAAATTAATTCTAAATAAGTGCTCTAACAATATTAGAGTATCCAAAGCATATCAGAGGCTCCAGAGAGAGAAGAATCAAGTGCATTGCATTTAGATGAAGATCGTTTTAATTCTTATAGATTTTAACCTTAGATCTACAAAGCTGAATAAATGAATGCAATATCAGAAAGTGGTGAATAATAATAATACCAATAGCAACACCAAAAACACCAATAGGTTTCTTATTAAAACTAATCCTTGAAAAATAAGGAATAAAATCAGATCTAAACAACTATCGATTAAGTGTAAGAACTCATAAGAGCCACATAAGATCGCATTAGTTCAAGTGAGAGAACATCCCAAAGAATATCTGTTTAAACTGATAGACTTTTCGTAAACATAATTATTAATATTTTTAACTCATTTCTTTAACAAATATTTTATTTTCACTAGAGTGAAGGAGGTTAGTCAGTCGAAGATCGCAATAGTTCAAAGCTAAGTTATTAAGAGTCACAGCAATTGAATGGTTTGCAATCTCTTAATAATAAAATAAACTCAAACTTACAGAATTTTCAAACAGAATAAGACAAAATGCTTTAATAATCTAAATAGCTGAATTACACAGGTGAAAGAATAGTCTATGAAGAGCCTCCTCAACCCAAAGACAGCCCTCATGAAAAGAAGGAGAACTAAAATAATTACAATAATAATAATATGGCAGATATTTAATTCAAAAATTCTTAACCTTTGACTGAGCTTGTAATAGCTGATAAACAAGAGTATATTCCTCTTTCGATGTAAATTATGTTGTAGATCAATGGGCGATAAGAATAGTAACCAAGAAAATAAGAAAAAGAGGTCTAAAAGGAATATTCTCCGATTTAAAAAGATCACTTTAATTAATAATAGCTCATTGAGAAACAAAAATAACTGGTGCTAAAACGATACTAAGAAGGGATTAAAAAGACATAGATTTAAAATAAATATTTCGATCATGGTACTTAACCAACTGAGAAGTTGATAATTCAGAGTTCAAATGGTTCTAAGCAGTAAAAATCACCAAAGAATTAGAACTAGGCGAAAAATAATGATTAGATAAGATTGGGAACTTCTCCTGATAAAATTTTTAATTCAGTAGCAAATCCAGGTGATTAAATTGATTCCGCTGTTGAAATTGTTAATCCAAAACACGTATAGCTTAGTTTAGATTAGTTTAAGATGAAATCGCTGCATAATTAATAAAATAATGATCTACTGAAATCTAAAAATGCTGTTCTCCAGCCGACAAAGAAACCTCATTCAGCTGGAAATACTGCAATTAACAAAGAACCAAATACATTTATGAGTAAGATTCAGAAATTCACAGGAAATTCTACTTCGATAATAAAAAAAGGATCAAGTTATTAGAATGGTAGTTCCCTTGATTTGATTAGGAAGATGATGTTACAAAAAGATTTCAAGGCACTTTAAGTGCCTGAAGAGAACATCTAAAGTTGTTATTAGCCTTAACCAAATGCAAGGGAAAGTATGCCTACTCACTTGGAAGGAATAGAGGTGGAATCATCTGAAATAAAAGAAAGAGAAACCGATTTGAAGTAGTCAAATAAAATGTAAAATTTAGATTAAGAAATGAGTATTTCTAATTAGACAGTTGAAGTTTTGAAGAATATTAAAAAAGATGGTGTGATAGCAACTGCCCCTCTCGCTCCGTCAAATTAACCTATTAAATAACTAGGTAGCATTGGTGGAAAGCACCATATTCAAATGAGTTAAGATAGTTTAATTCGTAGTCTAGAAGAAAGAAAAAAGTTTACTTTTGCTTCAAATGGTGAAAAATGTTTGATTTTTACAAAAGAAACAACACCGATTATTTCAAATCGCTCAGCACAAACCACAAAGAGAGCGCTCAGCAAAGATTAAGCGCCATAAAATGATTTACCCAGCTAAGATTAGATCATTCCTTATTCAGAATATTACGAGGATCCAATGCGATAAAGTGAAATACTACTTTTGGAAGAGCAAGAAGCTTTTCAAGAACTTGAGAGACAGAAAGGGATGGAGAAACTTAAATTCATCGATTAGACAAATAATGCCCTTAAGAATGAAGTCCAAGATAGTTAATACTATTTGCATTAGAAATCAATTTTGAAACAATCAAATGATTCAGTGAATTCCCAGCAAGGATTTTAGTAATTGCAGTCATATTAACCAAGTGAAATGCATTCTCCTAAAAACCCAGATAACTATCAATACAAGCAGGGTTAGAAAACGAATTACGGCCTTGGAATTGGTGGAATAGCCATGTATGAATCAGGTGAGCATAATCAGAGTAATTACCAAATGAGGTAAAGCCCAGAAATGAATTAAAATCATTTGCAGAATAGCAAAAGTAGCTAGAATATTCATAACACAAATTTATCTAAACCCAGAGCTGCAGAACCTAAAATATCTAAGCTTAATCAACCTGAAGCAATGATAATGGGATCAATTTCTCCATAGCAAAATGTTAACAGTGGCTAGAAAGATTTACGATGGCTGGATTATTCTGCTTTAGACCGCAATAACTTATGGTTACAAGTGAGGAATCAAAATCGATCGAATCTTTAAAAGTAATTGTAGCAAAAAGAACTCGCTTAATGCACTTTTAAACCCACAATTAACACTCTGCATAACAAACGAAACAATATTCTACCCTCTGGTTTCAGTTAAAATAACGATATATCAGTTCCATTCCTGAATAACACTAATACAACTCTGAATATCACTAATAATCTAACAGCCAATTATATCTCCAACTCATAGCAGAACTATTAGCAGAAGTATTCACCAAATGGTCTTTTAAAAAATGACAGGAGCATACTCAACTAAAGTAAAAATCTCTCCATTTCAACAAATCATCAAGGACCCAGTTTTCAGCATAACTATGCGCAATCTACTAATAATATTCCAGGAAATTCAATCTAAACTGGGAATAACAACAATAATAGTAATAATCGTAGTTATTCTTCAAATGTGAATTCTGCGACAAATCGAAGTGCTCTTGCTTAGTCAAATCAATAAAATAGAATGAATTAGTCCAGAGATAAAAGTATCCTACAAAAGAGCATCTCTCCATCATAAAGTAGTATGCTTGGAGGATAGAGTTCATTTTAATCACCGAATTAGATGAATAAGAAACTTCAAAATACAAAATCATATTCGGAAATTAGTAAAATTAAGAGACAATCGAATAATAATATTCCACCTGCTAAGAGTTCTAATATCCTTCGTTCTCCTGGTGTTTTCTCATCTCCAACTTTGTTATACCCGCCATAAAAGATTATTTCTTCTAAAATCGAATCAAATATACTAAATGTGTTTGCTAAAAGACAAGCAAAGTTCATTTGAGAATTAATTTTTTTTAGAAACGCTAAAACTCTTTGAAAATTTTACCTTTTTTAATAATCATTTTTTTCCTTTTTTATGTATCTATTTGATCTAATTATTAAATTAAAAGAATTCAGGAACAGAGACAAAAAGACTCTCTGAATAAGTTCTTTTCTGATTTTACTGTTTCAAATAATATTGATAAAGATTGAATTTTCAGTGGGTAGAAGATATCTTGAAATAATTAGAGCTGAAAGGGATAAGATTAAAACATAAGGAGGAATCTTAATTTCTTATTTCAATCTCGAGATATTCAATATGAATAAAATCAAAATAAAACTCTTAATATTTCTAATAAAGATTCCAAAATAATACTAAAAATGTTTTAATTCTAACCTAATCCATTAAAACCCTCTGTAATGAAAAACAATAATTTTTGGCTAACGGTCTGACACACCCACACTGGTTTCTCCCCGCAATCGGAGTTAATTTGATTTAAGATATTTTGTGGCAGTTAGTGCACATTTTGAATTTTGAATATTTTTCTTATCTTTTTATCGGGAATAATTTATGGGGGGAAAAAAAAAGAGAACTTTTTTGACAATGAAGGCAATCAATTAATTAATAAGGTGTAATATATTCTTTCTTTAGTAAATTTCGATAGTAGTTCATATTGACAGTGTTGTTGTTTTCTCAAACTTAAAATAATATGAGAATTATTTCAACAAAGTTTGAGTTTTTTAGCGAGCATCAGAAGCGAAATGGGATGTGAGAAAAGATGGGGGGAAATGCGTGCGTTGTAGAAAGGGCACTTTGTTGGGGATTGACTAAAAATATTACCAAAAAACTTATTTTTCTTTTCTTGCTACATTTGCTGCTGACGGTTGAAACGCTATTGGAGAGGGAGTTCCTGTTTCGAGCGTGTGGGATTGAAAAAATCAATGGGGATGTCGAAATATTTCTGGGCCAGGAGAATTAAAAAACATGTTTGTTTTTGTGTCGGCTCGCTTTAGGTGTTTGATGCTAGCTACCATTTGGGACCTTCGATGTGAGCAGAGGAGTCTAGGTAAAAGGTTATTTCAATGATCTTTAATGGTATTTGTTACTTATTCTTCAGGAGACGAGATTTCTTCATGGTTTAAGTTGATGGAGGAATTCGTGATGCTTCGAAGATCAAACCAGATGTTTTTGGGACAAGAATGAGGATGAAAATAAGCAGGACAAGGGGCAAACATACAACTTTCATTTAACAGACGTTAGCCTCTAAAAGAGCCTGATTGAATGAAAAAAAAACTAGAATTCGCAGGTTCAGGCTCTGAAAATTAAAAACTATTTAGGAAGCTCTAAATCTTTAAAAGCGCATATGTTTGCCTTATCTTATCCTGGAGTGACTAGTTTTATGATAGATAACTATTTGCCATGAGAAATAAGCTCGAAGATGATCTCATAATGATACTATATCGAACCGTGAAAGGACTGCTCTTGCACCGGGATGCAAAAAATATGACCTCAAAAAATCTAGTATTGAATGAGCTACACTATCGAACTATTGGCTCCTACAATCGATCATCCATTGGATACTTATTCTCTCCTTGATTCATTCTTTTCACTTTATTTTTTAATTAATTTGATTATGGCTCTTTCAGTTTGATAAGACCTTTATTATTTGGGAATGTTTTAGATTGTCAAATTCAATATGACGCTAAAAAAACTAATTTTCAATTTTTGGATTAAATATGTATTGATCAGAGCTAGTAAATATCATTTTTTGTAAAAAAACAATGAAGATTTTTGTCTTTCATTGTCTTTCTTTGTCTTGAAGTTATTAATACTACTTTGAGATAAAAAAGAAGCTATTTAACAAAAAATAGGGTATTAGTCTATGAACAGAAAATATTTTGAAAATATTGGTGAACTTATGATTCAATTTAAACCCTTAAAACGCATTCTGTGCTTAACTGATCATTTTAAGCTGTATTTCAGATTAAATTAATTTGGGATTTACCTTGCGAGATTCTGAGTTCAAAAATACAATAAATCAATCTCTCATTGAATTATTTAATTAAAAAATCAACACTACCTTCCTCTCTTTTCTTTTTTTTGAATTTAATTTAT
>Ga0302271_10002118_pt1 | contig 18250 bp, 10 predicted proteins | sample III_Bog_N1_1_FD_198767 | JGI IMG/M metagenome (GOLD analysis project Ga0302271, IMG submission 198767) | Peat permafrost microbial communities from Stordalen Mire near Abisko, Sweden - III_Bog_N1_1 | ecosystem: Environmental > Terrestrial > Soil > Wetlands > Peat | place: Sweden: Abisko...
CCCCCCCCCCCCCCCCCCCCCCCCCCCCGGCGGCCCCCCCCCCCCCCATATCAAATCATATGGATAACTTCCATTTAATAAACCAACAAATTAAGCAATTTTGATGGCTTGGCTTGCCATCAAGATAGTTAATCTAAAAATGAGTGTTTGATACCACTCAAATTTATTTTAATATTGATTTCTCTATTGGATCTCGTTGACTCAGATTAAGATAAGCTGAATATAAATGGCAGAACAAGTCATGAAATCACCACTAGATTTTGCTGAAGATCACTTATTCGATCTAGATTTTCATTCACTAAAGACTTGTTTGCAGAAATGCTCATTAACGGAAGGGTTGCTTTGGGAAGAATATGAAAGTGGAGAAGAAATTGTAGCTACAAAAGTAATGGGAAGAAATCTAAAAAAGATGATGAAATGAAAAGTGGATATGATTTTGAAGATGAAAGTAACAATGATGAGAATGAAGAATTAGATGGAAAAAAGATAAAATAAAAATATGGAATGATATGATGATGATGATTCAGACGAAGAGAAAATAATGAAGATAAAAAGAAAAAGAACAAATAACTCAAAAAATGAAAAGAGATTCAGAATCACCGAAAAAGCTCAGAAAAAATTTAAAAAATCTAATCTTTCTTCTTTAGTTTTTGACATCGTAATGCAATTTCGTAGTTTTCTGGAAAATTATTAGAATTAAAAGTTTTCTTGAAAGGAAAATTTTATTTTTGTTGATCTCAAGATTTACAATATTTGATAGACGCTTTCTTTATTCTTAAAAAATGAACCAATTTCCTTGCTTGCTGTTTGTTAACTTATTTGTTGGCAGTATAATATGTTAATACCCTTATGTTCGTCTTCGCAAAGCAAAAATTTAGTGATGGATACTATTCATTTTGATATAAAAAATACAAAACAGATTTAGTAAATCAATAATTCAGCTTTATTATCATTTTAATAACTGTAAGATTAGACCTCACACCTCACACTCTATTTTATTTTGTTTAGTTTTTGTTATTGAAATAGTACTCGAAGCAATTAAGGAGAGATTAATTTGATTAAATATCCCCCCTTGAATTATTTCTTAATATTATTTACTCCCCCTCTTTTGTTTATTTACCTGATTTATTTGATAATCTTACAGATAATTTTTATCCTATTAATAAAGCTATTAGCAAAGACGAATGTTTTTCCATAAAGTAAATATATTTCATCGTAGTCAAAAACAAGAAGCTCAAGCTTATTAAATAATTATTTTTTTGTTATTAAAAGAAAATTCCATTAGATTGTTCGGATAATATTTGGGATAAAAGAAAAAAAAAATACAAAAAAGTATTAGGAAAGTTATTGCTTTCTTTTTCTTCTTCGTAAGATTTTTAACAATCGAATGGAATTCATTTGAAAACAGCAACCTAACTGATTTTTGTCAAGTTGTCTCCTATAAACAAAAAATAAAGTCCAATTCAAGATATATCTAATTGAATCTTCGAGTGGTAGCAAGTTATTCAAGAAATTTGCAGATTTTCGAAATGAATTATCAGCTAGTGAAAAAGTATCTTTGAAGTTACTTTCAAATACGGAGACTTTTAAGAATTTTTCTATTTTTATTTTGTGATTAGAAAGTATTCTGATCAAGTGAGATTGCTGCTCAACATATTTAGTATGGTTCATTAGAATTAGGAAAAGGAAACAAATTGACGGTTTTTCTTTTTGATGTGTTAGTTATAAATATAAAACAAATATAAAGGTTCTCTGGATTAAGAAAAGAGAAATTGTTTTGGAATTTGAAGTATTTCAATCCTCATTTCCAGAAAATATCTTTGGGTTTGAAAGTCATATTAATGTAATTTTATTACATATGTTTGATGATCAGACAGCAGGGACAGAAGCAGGTGAAAATTATCTCTTTTTTCTGAGCTGATTTACTTTGATTTTGGAAAGATCACCACTAGATAGTACGGTTTTCTTAATTAAATCTAAAGATTCGAGGTGGGCTTCTTTATCACTCAACTTGGACTCTTGTATCCACAGCGATGCTCTGTAACACAAGAAGAATTGAAACACTGAGGAGATTTAGCAGTGCTAAATGAGATAAATGAGAAGTTAATTGTTCATTTTGTTTGTTTCAAAAGTGTCATTCAACTGTTTTTTCATGGACTCTACAGTGGCAGCTGAATTGCAAGTCGAATTCTCTTTTAAAACTCCTTGGATTGTTGCTTTCTCAGCTAAATTATTGAAGAATGAACGGAATGCTTTGAGGATATTTTTCGTGATGTTCCCACTCTTCTTGGGTTTTTTTTTTTCTGTTATCTACGGATCACCATTTAGCTCAGATTCTTCCTCTAAATCGATGATAATTGGGCTGGAACTGAGGATATATGTGTTATTTTGATTCATTTGGTTAAAATCTTAGAGAATATCACTTGTAAAATTTGTACTTTCACAGTCATTCATAGCGCTCTCTAGCGTAGTACTCTATGTATTCGGGTAACTATTGTAGATACCAATATCCTAAATGTGCGAATGATTATTGTTGTTAACTTCTGAGTCATTTTTATCTTCATTTGGATTGTTGATATGACTGTGTTAATTGTTATTATTCTAGTCTAAGAAGAATTACAGCTGTTGTCTTAACTAATCGTTTATGTTCTTGAAAAGCAGCAACTACTACTCAGTATCATTTTAAACCATTTTCATCTGGCTTATTATCATCTTCTGAGCATTAACTTTGGAGATCTACTCATCAAGCTACGATTGCAACTCTTATTCTCGAATATCTTAAGTGTATTTTCTCTTATTCATGGTATCTATCATTGTCTAGTATGAAAGCTTCATGTCTTAGATTTGCTAGTTGGTAATCTCCGTTGATTGATCTATCTATGGCTTTTCATTTCTTTACTAAATCAGCTACTCTGAGAATGCAGACTCAAGAAAACTGTAAGTATCAGTGAATGTAACTTTTTATTTGTAGGAATCAAGCACGAACACCCTTTCGATGACTCTCTCTTTATCCGTTTTCTTAATGAAATTTTCAACTTATATTTCTCTAAACGGACTCTCTCTGTGCTAGCTGTCTTGATCAAATTGACTTTCCGCCACCATGGAAGACGAAAACACGACAGGTTATTTGTTTTCGAGTAAGAAATAAGTTTTAAAGTTGGCTGTCAAAGGATGGGCATTCAAAGAATCTGATAACTCAACAGATATTGGTTTCTCTATTGTACTCGAAGTAGCTTAAGATTCAGATTGAGTATCATTTGGTGCAATCCATAGACTCATTTTGAAAAATGTGTTTGATTGAGTTAAAATTTATTATGTTTTCAAATTGTTTTAATAAAACTATTTATTATGTCATTGATAAAGATTTATTTGTCTCCTGATCTCTTTAACTCGAGCGAACTGAGGCAATCAATCGATTTCACGCTAACTTTAGAATTAAGGATTAATAATGTAATCTTAAACTAGTATCTTATTTCTTGAGAAGAAGAATTACCTCTTGTTATAAAATGTCTTCTTGCTAAAAATAAAGAATAAAATAAAAAAATAAATGGAAAAGAATAGGCTTAATTTAAATTTGAGTCCCCAAAAAGTAAGTTTAGTTATATAGGCAGTCATTTTCATGAGCTAAAAAGCATCAACTTAAAATGATGTATGTGCGCTACAACAGGACAATTATTTAATTTGATTATTTTTGTTATGTAACAATCCTTTTCCCTTTGGTTTTGGTACAATTTGCGAGTCTTCAGTTTGAATATTAGTCTTCTATTCTCGCCCCATTTGAAATCTTCTTATTTCTTCTCCTTGTTTACAGTCACACAAATATGATTTTTCTCATATTTCGTTAGGAAAGATTTTTAAAAGAGATTGAATATTTTATTTATCTCTTTCTAACCATTGAAAGAAAATGATAAATACATTTTTTTATTTTTATTATTGCTTTGCTAATGACTAAAACACATTTATTATTTTGAACTCTAATTGAGTTCAAGAATCTAAAATAGATTGAAAGCTATTCCTTTCATAACTTTTATGTTTTACTCGATTTGGTTATCACTTCTTCCTGTAGTCTAACAACATTCCTCTGAGTTCTGTCAGAGAAGGGTTGTTTTTTCCTTATCTTCTTCCTTTCTCCTGCTATTCATAGAAATAAAAAGTCTGCAAATCTTTTAAGTGATAGATAATAGAAAAATGAAAAGAAAAAAAGAAAAACCATAGAAATAAAGATAATTTTCTCTCTATTTTCGAACAATACTCCCCCCTCAAAAAAGAAATATTCCAATCTAGACAAATTTATTTTCAAAAAACTTACAAAAGAAATAGGATTGAATGAGTTTTGTCTTCAATCAAAATTAGCAGAAGTGTTGTGTCTAATTTTCAAAAAGTATCTTACTCTTAATCAGCTAAGAGGATTAGTTTTTGGTGAAAAACCAATGGCTAACAAGACAGACATAAACAATAAATGAAAAAGAAAGACAATATGATTAAGAAAAAGATTGCTAATCAAAAAGACTCAACACTTTTGGTATGAACCATACTAAGAGTTCGAGAAAAAAATGTAAGATTAAATTAGCTGAATTAGGTCAAAATGATTGCTTTGTCTTTCAATTAACCCTCCCATAATCTATTTGTAAGGATTTGTCTTTTTTGTAGTAAATTATTTGTGTGAGTTAGATGTAACAGCATTTTCTTTCTGCGCATTCTAAGAACACATAATGATAATAAACTTGTTTTATGTCATCTTATGTTGCTCACTCCTAAGGTTATTTGTCTTCTGCTTAGTGTGTAATTTGAAGGGTGTTTTAACATTTTGATCTTAGATTTAGGATTATCTTTAGTGTTTTAACAAATTATTTTTCATATTCGTTTGTTGGTTGTTTTATTGTAGATATCTAACATAATAATAATATTAGCTAGAAATGTCACATAAACTTCATACATTAGTTTTTTTGCTTTGTTATGAAAATACAAAACTAACTTTTATCATGACAATATTTTGTTTTGAGACTGTAAAATATGCCTTATTCTTTGCAAAAAAAAAAGTGCAACCTAAAAGATTATTAGTGGGTTATATAGGAGAAACAAACATTATGTTTGTTTTATGTGATTAGTTTGATGAATATTAATTAAAAAACTAGATTTGGGTAAATTTTTTGGCAGCCAGCGCTCTGCAGAAATAAACAAAGGGAAAAAATCCTCTTTTCTTTGTAATATTAAGTTATTTTGGGAGTTTTATTTCAAAGAATTTTCACCTGAAATAAATACAATAAGATATGCTATTGTATGTAATGAGGGGGGGGAGGGGGAATTGGGAGATTACAGAAAAATAAGCAAAGAATGAATGGGGAGAAAAACAAACAAAAAATTTACTAATGTTTAGAAAATTCTTTTTGAAACTAAAATAAACAAATACATTAATAAAAAGAAAGATAAAAACAAAAAGCCTAAGGACATACACATGCGCTTAGGATATGCACATTTTATCTGAATATTTTTTAATTAAATCCAAAAAGAATCTGAATTCCTTATTTTTTTCATACAAGAGGTGCGAACAAAATGGGTTTTTTATTTTTATGTTAGTTGACTTTGTCTTTCGAGAGAGCGCTATTCGACTTGAATGCCTCTTAAAACAATGCTAAGGACTCTAAATGCACTTCTTTGTCCTTCAGCATAGAACTTTGAATCCACGCCTCAGCGCGATGATTTATGAAAAACTTAAAAATATCTGATAAGTCAGTGTGCTAAATCAAAAATATTATAAATTCATTATTAATATTATTTGTCATAACAGTCTAGTTAAACTGTGTCCTCAGCTATTAAAGGAACTACTATGGGTCAGGAACGCCTTTAGCTTGGAGAAGCTCTGTGAGATCTTTTTATTCTGCTAAATTATTAAAAAATGATCTAAACGCTTTAATGAAATTTTTCGCAATATTTTTGCGATCCTTTTTCTTTTTATCATCTTGCGGCTTCTCTTTTTTAATAGTTTTGTTTATTTGGAGAGGATCTTTTGGCGGAGAGCTAGCATCTCCACAATCTTATTATTTTTGCTTATTTTCGCTAGACTCTATTTTAATCAGTGGGTCTCTTTTAGGAAGACATTCTTGAGATGAAGCTGAATCAGATGGCAAAGACATACTGGAATTCATGTTAATCAAAGGAGGTTTTACACTTGTTTAAAAACTGCTGTTTAGGTTGTTGGTAGTCGCTTGAGTGTTTATCTCGTTGATAGATGTGCTGTGATTCATTAATCTGATTTTATAAATTTCATTGATATCATTGAAATCTTTGTTTGCAGTTAGAAACCCTCTATTCATCTCAATGAAGTTCATGTTAGCATTCGGATTCTTAACATTGCTAAAAGGGGTATTAATACTGTCAATGGGATTGTTCGGCATGAAACCATTGTTGTTGTAACATTAATTACTTGCATTTAGATTCAATACATTGCTATTGTTGTTGTTGTTATTATTATTGTTATTGTTGTTGTTACTAAAATTCTAAGGAATACTGAAGTTATTACTATTATCCATATTATTAGGCATGCAATAATTCATTGTATTTTAGAAATTATTAGGTTTTTACACTTGAATCATTGTAGTATTCTGCGTCATCATGAATTACAGCTGCTACCTTAGAGAATCATTCATATTACTAAATAATCTCACCTGCTTGTCTAGCTCTTCTTGAGTCTATCTCGATTAACTCAAGCTCGCTGTTAGTTTGCTGATTTACTAATTCAATTCCTTCGCTTGTGAGGTGAGCCATTAAATTCTTTGATCGGAAGCTAGCAATCTTTGCTATCTTTCATTAAGCATACCTTCATATTACGACAGTAAATCTTGCATTTTTTAGACAGTAATGAGTTTGGATTATTCAACTTCAGATTTCTGAGTTTTCATTTTATCTAAAGCATCTTCCAACTATTGATATCTGCTATTACTGTTATTCGCTGAAGAAACAAGATAGTAGGTATCTTTGAATGTGATTTTCTTGTTCGTTGTGTTCAGCATAAAGATTCTTTCGATAATGTTGTTCGCGAGTTTTTGGACAGAGTTTTGAATCTAGATATCATCGCTAGGGCTTTGAAGAGTCTAATAGGTATCTTGTGGATTCTTAACTTCTTGAATTAAAGAGGATGAAAAGAATACTATTTCTTCGTCATTTAATTAGATTTTTCTTTCGAAATGATCTTCTGAAACTTGAGGTTTTTATTATTCCGGGAAGGAGGCATGAGCAGGAGATTAAGAAGGATTATTTGGTTTTGGAAAATTTAATTAAATCTTTGTGAGGGATTCACTTTTTTGTGGCTAATATTGAAATGGCTAAAGACCTTTCGACTAAGAATTCTAACGCTCAAGAATTGATTCTCCAAAAATATTGTTTTGCATGCCTCCTACTGTCAAGAATGGTTTCTATTAAAAAAAATCCCAGGAAAAATACGTTAGATTGATAAAAATAATCTAAAAAAAGAAACAAAACAACTCACTTTTTCGTAGAACACAGGAGCAGATGGAACTAACTGGTTGGAAAGAAGTTACTCCTCCACAAGAGCCTAGGTTGGCTGCTAAATGGAAGGATTGTTTATTTGATTCATTTCTAGCTTTGGAGCTTGTTAAATCGTTTGTTAGATTGCGTTTCCTTGAATCATATGAATAAAAGGAAACAAAAGCCTACTCTTCGTTTTGTTGCAAATCTACTTTGCTATTTATTTTTTTATTGTTTTTTGTCGATGTTATTTGAATATCAACTATGGAATAAACTTATTTTCCCCCTTCTTTACCTTTCATCAATGATTTCATTTCTCCTCACATCTCCCAATAGTGCTTTTCTCGCGTGATGTAACATTGGGGAATACGCAATGGCTTCATTCAAAACATTCATGTGTCAAAGAAATAATTAATTTCAGGGAAAAAATGCTCATTGAACCTCCTTTAATTTTCTTGGAGAAGAAGATTAATAAACAGATTAGGTTGTTTCGAGGAAATATAGAACAATTTATGGCCTGAATTTTGATAAATACCTTTCTCAAGTAATTTTTAAAAAAAGGGTAAAGGGGAGGAAAAGAAAAAAAGGGGGGAATGAGTGGGGATCAATTGTTTTAAAGTCATAAAGAGTTGTCTTTTATTAATTGTATTGCTTGTTTGTAAGCAAATTCTTGTCTTTTGTTTGTTTTACGATAAAAGTCTCTAGATCAAACTATTTTTTCTTGCGAGATTCCCACATATTTTTCCATTCTAAGTAAAAAGAATCCTTTCAGATTTTCTTTGGTAATAAACAAGGTAAACAGCTTAGGACTATGTTTGGATGTAACTTAAATGTTCTTTATTCTGGAAAAATTCCTCCCTATAATACAGTTTTGGCTTTTTGAAGTACTTTCTTCTTGAAAATTGTAAGCTAAAAATAACATAATCTAGTGAAATAATACGAAAAAGAAACACCATAGATCGTAAAACAAGATTCAAGTTAGTCTTGTTTTAGAAAGTAACAATATGGTGGTTTAAGTGTCCTTAGAATTAAAAATTGTAACCTATTTGATGGCTGAAAGAAGCCTTAGAATTAAAGTTCCTTAACAGTGAATACGATCTCATGTTCTTATCTTTACCTGCCCTTTTTTTTGTTCCATTTTCAGTTGTAAGGAGAGTCTGTTTATTACAGATTTTGCTTCTAATTTATGAAAGAAGATAGCTCATGTTTTTATTTATTAATGCCATAAAAATAATTTATCCTATTATTCACACATTTTTCTTCCTGGTTTACAGTGAAAAGTGATGGATGACATACATAATTTAAGAATTCGGAGCAAACTTCAAAATAAATTGAAATTTACAAGCTATTTAATTAATATTTCAAAAATTTCTCATTAATGAGCCAAAAAAAAAAATACAGATTTTATTTGGCTTTTCTTGCATTTATCTAATATTTCTAGCTTACTATTGTGAAACACACAATGAGGCTTGACAAATAATATCTTAATTTTTATTGAAATTATTAAATTTTTAGATATGTTTCACTAATAGACTTAGTTCTGACACCTTTAATGATAAATCTATCTAACATTTTATTATTGACCTTCCTATTTTTCAGCTAGTTTTAGATAAATTTAGCAACTGCAGAGGCCTACTGTAATTTAAAAAACAAAAGAGTTTTGCTAAATTAATTCTGAGGAATCATCTAATTGTGTTCCTCAAAATAATAAATTTGTTTTGACATCAATTTTGTTAACTTTAATTACAAATTAGAAAAGGAAAACAGAAGAAGATTGGAGAATCTTTAAGTAGTTATTATCATGCCCTTCTTTAATTTGATGGAATTCTACCAATGAAGATAAGACAGCATAAGTTATCTCTTCATTTTAATAAAAAATTTCAATTATCTTTTCACATGAATTAAAATAATGATTGAAATTCATTAAATCTTCTTCTTTAAGCAATAATAATAGTTTTTAGAATTTTTTTATAGTTATAATGTAATTCTAATTTACATATTTTTATAAAATAAATAGAACAGTTTCATAATGAATTTGAGAACAAATTAAAAATATTCATGATAAAAAATTAAAATATATTTCATCAATTCAAATTAGAGACAATTTGTGATTATTAAATGTGATATTGTTGAGAAAGTAAAAAAAGAACAAATATGAAGTTCTTAAAGGATCTTTATGAACTTTATTAGATAATATGAAAGGCCAACTTCAAAAACAGCGAATCCTATTGAGGAAAAAATAACCAGATTGAAAGATCCATAGTAATTATTTTAAGCGTTCTTCAATCAAGAGGAATAGGATAAACACTTGTAAGATTAACCTATCTGTCAATTTTAAACCAGTCATTGGACAGGCTTTCTTTAAGAGTTATGTAAGCTATCAAGGCTTCAGTTGAATTTTCGAAAGAGATTTAGAGGTCATCTAGATTGAAGAGGAATTCAAATTTACCAAAGACTAGAGTATCCGACAGCAATTCATTAATTTAATTAATTAAACCGTTTTAGTTTCTAATATCTTTGAATTAGATATTAGAATCTATGATAAAGCCAACTTCATTCGTTTTATTGTCTTTTCTGATGAGATTATACTACTTGTCATCAATTGCATCAATGATTTCTTACCTGGTGCTCACAATCATCTTCGATTTGTCTTTTTACTTGGGGAAGATTATTTTCTCACATTTAAACAATCTTTAGACTATTTCTTTTATTTTTTCCTCAGCTTTAATGTTATTTAAATATACAATAGGTTAAGTTATTCCTTATCGCGGATCCTTCAGTTGTTCTTTAGTAGTATTAAAGTAGATAACTGTTTTATCATCTTTATTGAATTTATCTTTATTGGTTAACTCGATACCTTTAACAATGATCTTAAAGTATGGAATTTAAGATTCTTGACAAAAGTTAAAGGTATTTTAAAGAGAATTCTTCTAAGAAAAGAATACACTAACTAGCTTTCTAGAACCACAAAACTTAATATTTTGCTTCTGTTCTGGATACTTCTGCATTAGTTCTTTGAAGAATTAACCTGCCTCATGTTCGTAAAAACTAACAATTATCATCCAATATTAGTGTTAATCTAGTGTCTCTTTAGTAATTTCTTTATCATTACCTGGTACTTTAGCTAACTTTGCATCCAATTTTTGTTTATCAGCAGGAACTTTTTCATAGGAATTATTATTCGCCTCTTGATTTCTTGGTTCGTTCTTAATAAATTTATGTTGTTACTTATTTCCATATTATTCTGTGTCATTGTCGCATTCATTTTAAGAAAACCCTTTCTGCTGTTAGTACAACTCCATCTACTGCTAGTACATTTAAACCTGCTATTAGTATTAATTATACTAATATTATTATTCTAATTATCTTTCTTATTCATTTTCTTAGTAGAACTCATCTTTAAATTCTTTTTATTTTAAATTATTTCTATCTCTTCTATTTCCTCTCTCAAGTTTTTATTCCTCACCCTCACCAGGTGTTTCTTTAACATGCACAATAGCTTCCTTTTCTTACATTTGTATTTCTTATTCTTACATTTGTATTTCCTATTCTTACTTTTGTATTTCCTATTCTTATTCTTGAAATGGCTCTTCTATGGGTTCTTTTTTAACAATAGGATTAAATTCATAGATATTACCCCACATTTTTCCAGGCAATACAGCTTTTTTGAGGGGAAATTAATCTTGTTTAATCTGATTATTTTGTGAATTCATATTAACCTGAGACTAATCTGATATGATATTGGATTGATTTTCTATCATTTGAATTTCTGATTTATTTTCTTTTTTTATGAAATCAGCTTGCTAATCTTACATTGGAGTTTTAACTACACATTGCTAGCTCAACTTATCAGACTATTTTGAATATTAACTCTATTCTTTGTTAATCTGGGATTATTACTGCAAACTAAACTAATCAGGCTATTATTGTTAAACTAAGTTGATTGTGTTCCTATTTCCTTCATTACTTTTATTTAATTGCATAACTTGTTATTTTTCAAACTATTCAGCCATGCTTTTTCTTTCTTTCTCAAAATTATTCTTAATCTCCATTATTTCTTGAGCTTAATCTTAATTTTCTTTTTCTTTCCTTTGCAACTCGCAGTTAAGATCCATAATCTACTTCTCCATTTAAAGAATCTACTACTAAAAATTCTAATTATTCCTGTAATCCTCAACTTATTAATTCTATCCATTATGAACAAAGCTCTGTTGAAATAACTAATTCGTCGTTTACTCATTTTTCTCAAAACTTCCTCTGAATCGATCGTACAGATCTTAAACATAATCAGCTTCACAGCGATTTGATTCATCATGAGGTTCGGCATAATAAATCTTTTCTGATTTTTATCTGCCATTTAAAATCACCTATTTATATTCAAGTAAAAACTCACTTAGTTCATAACGATGTATCAATCCATCTTCTCTAAAGGCACTGGAGAACATAAACCTATCTTGTTCGTTTGGTTTATAAGCATACATTCTGTTTTATTCTCCTTGTTGTACTTTAATACGTACAACCCATTTTCCTTTTTAAAATCTCCCCCATTAAAGCAATGGAATAAAATCAACTCCCACAAGGTTATTGCAGTCTGGCTCTATCGCCCTTCTGATCTTTGTGATGTACAATTTCAATGTTTCCTTATCATTCTTGGACAAATCTACGCCCTGCACACTTTAATTCACATATTTTAAAGTCATAAATTGAAGTAGAAAACAATAATTAAAAATGCCCTTACGTCATATCATAATCTCTAATTCCAATGAAGATCGTGCCTCCATTTCGGTTAAGAAAAGAAACAATTGTATTTTTTATGATTTCTCGATACCTTTTCAGAAAATACACGAATATTTTTAGCAAAATGATAATAATTAATAAATTTTAAGAATCAAATCAACTTAGGATTTTGGAAGCTAGACAATTAATAGTTCTTGAATTCAGTTTGTAAATCTTCTCTGTCTTATACTTATTCATCGTATTCGAATTATCTACACAATGTTGCTTTCCTTTGCTCTGATTCTGATTTAGTTTGCTGAATTTACAACTACTTTAAGAATCCACAAAGCTAAGGGTAATTGTTTTGCAAAATCAAATCAAATTTCACACGAATCTCCTCTGTACATTCGCAAAGTTTCTACAAATAGATGTTCATCTATCTCTGTTTTGCTATGTTAGTGGCTTGTTATGTCATAGACACTATATGTGCATGCCAATTGTGGACATTCTGTTCAGTGAATAGTGGGTTAGTTGATAGATAATCAAGAGTATTTTTTGCTTGATTTAAAATAGCTTAAATATCATTGTTGTTCTCAGAGCCAAGTTAGCTATTATTTTGATATTAATTTAGTTGTGAACGCTATTGCATTTTTTAGTATTAGCTATGTAACTCTGATCTCTCTTATCCTTAATATTCATCTTCAAAAAATAAGCTGTTATCCATCTTTTCTTTGTTGTTTGCTCTTTGGGTTAATTTATTTTAATTATTTAGAAGAAAAAAAAGCGAAAAGAAGCCACTAACTAATAATTATCAAAATATGTTAAATATTTTTTACCAAATTATGACACATATCAGAATTCAAGGAAAATATTAACAAAAACAAAGCAATACACGCTAACTTGTATCTTCCGCTTTTAGGCCTTTTATTTCCCAATGATTATTTGATTTCATTTATTTTAAGGCTTTTCTTTTTAGTTTTTGTTGGTATTAATACAACTCATTTAATATAAAAATCAATTCATAATAAGTATTTCCTTAAATAGCAAATAAATTAACCTCAATCTGTGGAAATATTTAATTAATATCAATTTTAATAAAGAGCCTAAAAAGATTCAAAAATGAAAAGATTAGTATGTAAAGAGAAAGATAATATTGATAGCAAGAATAGAAATTACCTGATTTATCTAACAAGAATAAATATGTTTCCAATATTTCTTTGCCTTCTCAACACAATGATAAATAACAACTTCTGAGAACATAATTCATTTTTTACCTTTGAAGAATAACTAAGAACAGATCAAAAGGGAGAATCTAAATCAGTCTGTTAATCTAGAAAATTTGAATATTATTATCTCTGAAACACTTATGTGAAACACTTAACTTCTTTTCCTGAAAACAAATCAATATTTTGAAAAGAATAATAAACTTCAACAGATATCCTAAAACTCTTTCGAAAATGCATAGAAAGAACATAACTGATTCCAGCTCCTCATACCTTGGGCTTCGATCAAGTAAATCCAATAACCTCAATACAGCTGCTTCAAATAAGCAACTGTTATCTTCTAGGAATGCTGTCAGCTCTTCATCGCGTCAATAATCTGGTAGCTCTTAGATGAACATAAACGAATAAAGCGTAGATAATAAAGAGAATATAAACAGCTCCAACTTGCGATATTTAGATAGAAATAATATTTTCAAATCATCGAACTTCCCACTGGATGCTCACTCGATTACAATTATTGATAGAAAAGGTGATAATCTCAACCAACAACAGTAGGAAACATTTCGGAAACACATTAAGCAGACAAGCCCACTAGGGATAGAAGGATACATGAATAGTTAACATATACAAGATCAAAGATCAAAGTAGCAATAATAACATTAAAATAACTCAAATATCGATAATAGAAGGATTGAATCTTAGCAATGGTAGCAATAACAGAAGATAACTTCAAAGAATGCAGAGTTCTCAAGAATAAATACTAATTCTTCAACTGATAGAAGAATACATAACCAGAATGTGAATTTCAATCAACAAGAACTCCCCTAAAGAGAATATCAAACAGTTGGTAGATAAGCAATTCAAAAACAAAGCTAAGAATCAATTCAAGATAAGGTATGCTATTCTTTGATGCCTGAACAACAACAACAACAATAAACTCAAAGTTCATTCAAGAATCTTTATCAAGAAATATTAAGTAGTTGTGGAGTTCGTTAGCCTACAAAAGAATCACGAAAAAGTTTAAATAAATCAATGCAGTCAAATTGCGATGAGTAATCGTTTTGCAAGGCAGAGACTGATAGTGCATCTAGATCGTTTTCGAAGGTTGATTCAGATAGCATAAATATTTCTGCACTTTTAAATTCAAATGGATAATTTGGAAGTATCATCCCTGATTCGTATTTCACTAATGAAACTCTAATAGGCAGATAAAGAGCGTTGTCTTCAATGGATTATTAGGATTCATAACAATAAGGAAAAAGATCGCTTATTGCTTCTAATGGTTGTTTGAAAAATAGTAATGTTCCTGTACCTGATAAGTAACTGATGGATGAAGTTTTCTAGAATTCTTAAAGTAGTAGAAATAGAAATCCAAGTGTGCAAAATGCATAAATAAATACTCCAGGGAATTCAAATTCGTTATCTTCAAGCTATTCTTAAGCCCATTCAGTAAAATAAAAGATTGCACCTACAACAATAGCAACGAAATCACCTTAAAACTCTCATTTTAGAAGTTAAAACCATGAAATTGTTTAAGAAGAATAATAACCATACAATTATTCCAATTCTCTAGAATCTCAGATGCTAATCTCAAGACAAAATGAAATCAACACCCTTAGGAAAGAGTTAAGAATAAGTAATCATGAGCTATTAGGCAGCAGAAGTAAAGTAAAAACCTTAGAACAAGAGATAAAGACTCTAAAAACACAAATGGAATAAGACAAAAAGCAAAAACAATCTGGTGAAGAAGTCATCTAAAAAATCAAAGGACTTCAATTCATTGCAGCATAAGAGAAGCGCATCTCGACCAGGATCATTACAGACACCTACTAACGGAATGAGAAGATAGCATTAGTGTTGCAGAACTTAATGAAGATCATATCGATTATTTAAGAAAAAATACAATTTTCGAAGCAATCTCGTAAGAACTTAAACAAAGAATTATTTTGAATGTATTGAGGGGGCTGTTTGTGATAATTATTGTTAATTTTTGAATAGCGGAGAGAATATTAGGTTAAATTGGTGATAATCTGTAACCGATTCTGTAGTGCATCTTGCCGGTTATTGATGATATCAATGAATTTAATAAATAAACCTTCAATCTTCATGGGAATCAGTTAGGTTTAAAGAGCAATAATAATAGCTAATAACAGTAATTTCCTCATGAAGAATCATCTAAGGTTAAGCATAAAAAGACCTCAAGAGATAACTATTAGAAATCAGGTAAGATATTTATTCCAAATTATAAATAAATTTATGAAATAATTATTGTTTTTTTTTAAAGAAGTTGTAACAACAGCAAAGACATTGAAGTAATCATAGAAACAATAGCAATTCAGTAATTATTAGAGGTAGTAAGTAAATAAAAAGGGAATAAAGCCATAGTAGTCCTCGAACTAGCTGCTGATGGAGAACTGTGCGAATAAGAAGACAATTCAATTAGGGAAGCAATTTAGAAGTATCAGCTTTGATGACATGGATTATGATGAATATCATTTGAAAAATGATATTTCCGATAATGAACTAAGATAAAGTGTCAGCAGTGTGAACTTTCAGAGACAGGGAGTAACAAACGATAAGAAGAATATGAATACTAGGAAATATTTTTAGCCAATTAATCACTTTGAAAACATAAATATGTTTAAGAATTCAATAAACGAAGAAAATGAAGATGGAAATAAATTTTGTAGGCAAGAAGGTTTAAGCTCAAAGAATCGTTTAGGATGTTAGATATCAAGCAACACTGATTAAGCTGGTGAATTCTTTTAATCTTAAATGAGTTCTCACAGAAAGATATTAACGGAGGAATTTGCACTTCAAAAATAATCAGAAATTGCTATGATGCTCGAGGAATCAGATTTTCCTAATTATCAGGAAAGAAAGGATCAAAGTTGTGATTCTATTCAGGAATAGCAAGGAGAATATGATGAAGATGAAGAAAAATAGTCTAGTTAGGTGTATTAAATGGCATGTTCATCAGAGAAATTATTTAATAATACACTGAAAGGGCTTAAAGAGACATTAAGAAATCTAACATTAGACGATGTGTGTCCAGATACTAAGAATTTACTTAAATAAATCAACAAAGAAGAAGAGTAATATCGTGCTTATGATAATAAGAGCTTCAGAGAGGATGCTAATTGTTTTAATAGTTATGATGTAGCGAAGGAAGAAAGTAGTTAATCACATAGTAGGGAATCGATTAAGAAGCTAACCAAGGAAAATTTATTGCAGTTTAGTTAATAAAAAAGTAATCAAAAGGCATAGAATAACGATAAGATTAACAATAGTAGAATCTTATCTCAAGAAGAAGAGGATTTCAATACATTTCGGACTATTGAAGAAGGAATCATTGGAATCTCAGCAGATCCAGATACTGAAAGAAATTGTAAATTACCTTCGAATTGTTCTGAGAAAAGCACGACATAATAGGAAATAGATATTTTGAAGTAAAGAATAGCTTAAAGATAAAGCAGAAGGAAGCTTTAGGGAAACTTAAATAAATCTTCACTATCTATACACGGGACATCAATATCTGCTACTAGTTTCAGAGATTTATCATCTCCATAACTCTCTTGAGATAATATTTATAACATAAATTGTCTTTTGTTTTAAATTGTTAGAATTCTTTAATCAAATATTAGATAAGAACTTATAAATATTGTGGTAACTTATTAATTCATTTGAAAAAGAGTTCTCTTAGGATTTCATAAATTCATTTAAAATATCTGTGCATTAAGAAATGAAAATGAGAGAATAATAAAGTTATGAAATTTTATGAGAATTTGAGATTGTTGGAGCGGAGAGGGAGGGGGTAGTTTTGGGATAACATGATAGGAAAATGAAATAGATAAGCTCACGAGAAGCCCATTAGTCCAATGGTAGGATATGAGATTCCGACTCTCGAGATCGGGGTTCGATTCCCCGATGGGCTGCTTTTTTAGACTTTTCTTATCAATCAAAAGAGAGAGATCATATCAAACAAAGGAGATTGATTTTACCCCAAATACTAATTATTTTAAGACTAATATGGAGTATTAAAATCTCTGAAATCTTATCTATGGTTGTTTTACAAATTATTTAATTATTTTTGACAATTATAATATTCGGGGAGAACGAACACAACGCCCTATCTTGGAAGAATCAACGTTTCAGATTCTTGAACGCAACCTTTGCTTGTATGCATGCTCGTTTAAACAGCAGAATTTATTTAGCGAACTCCTCTGAAGACAATTTCTTGGGATCTTCTGAGAAATATTCTGCAATTCCTTTATATCGCTTATCAAGGTCTTTAATTTGTTAATCATATTTCTCAACTTCTGGTTGGATAGTCTTGCTGAAAGGTTCAACAGAATCTCTTATTTTATCTAATGGATTGTCACTCTACATTTTAATAGCTTTGTCAATCGCTTTAATTCCTCTTTTAACCTCTGTAAGTTCTGAAACAAGGTAGCTTATAGGTATTTTCGTGCATTCCTCTAAATATTTCAAATCTTCTCCTAAATCTACAAGTTATACTTCTTCGAGTTTCTCAGCTCGATTGATTAAGTACATCAGTAAATTCAATTTATTATCGAACGACTTAACCTCAGCTAATTTATCAATATTTGACATTTTGAATCCCCATGCTCCTCCTTTGAATCCTGTACCATTAACGAAATTCCCCAACGCTAAGGCATGTTCTAATAGTTTAACAATAGTCTTATCAGATTCGACAGAGTCAAAGAATTTATTAAGGAGAGCTATTTTTTCTTCAAGAAAATCTTTTGTTTCTGGATAGGAGAATTTAAATTTTAATGCTAGCAAGCGTTCTTCATAGCCATTCG
>Ga0302271_10002119_pt1 | contig 18246 bp, 16 predicted proteins | sample III_Bog_N1_1_FD_198767 | JGI IMG/M metagenome (GOLD analysis project Ga0302271, IMG submission 198767) | Peat permafrost microbial communities from Stordalen Mire near Abisko, Sweden - III_Bog_N1_1 | ecosystem: Environmental > Terrestrial > Soil > Wetlands > Peat | place: Sweden: Abisko...
ACGATTCTGTGAATACGCCAATTATTTGCTTAAACTAAATTTTACACCGGAAGAAGTGATAAGTGAATTTGAAGCATTGTATGCTCAAAATCCGGCATTAAAGCAGGATGAAAGTTATATCTATTATGTGGAATTGAAATACAAAAAAGACACTGCCACGTATAAACCAATACTTATGGGATATGCTGAACGGGATGTAAAAAAAGGCGATGAGAATAGTTTGTTCAGTGCAAAATATATCTATTCGCAGTTAAAGATGCCAGAGAAATGCGATGAAATAAGTGCATTGGCAGTGAAGAAATTCCCCAAGGGGAAATTTGCACAAGGTAAGTTTTTCAATAAATTTTATGCAAATCAGGATAAAACAGAAAAATTTATTTTAGATGAAATGGATCGGTTTGCCATTGAATTTGGCGATACCACGGTTCAGACAAAAGACCAGTTTCAATGTGCATTACTCAATTACTATATACAAAAAAGAGATACCCTCCAGATAAAAAAATATGTCTCGCTGATAAACGGCAAATTACGTGTGGCCGGCATTTTCAATCAGACAGCCTGGGCATTAACCGGCGAGGATATTTTAAGCCCCGGAAAGGATCTTCCATTTGCCGAAAGCCTGTCAAAACAATCCATCGACATTATTAAAGCTATGATGGACCATCCTTCCAGGGAGGATGATAAATACTGGTTGACACAAACCTATATTTCGTATGCCGATACGTATGCTTTAATCATGTTTAAAGAAAAGAACTATGACATGGCTTTTCGCTATCAGGATGAAATATCCCAACTGGATGAAATAAATACGGATGGCAAAGAACGGTATGCGCTGTATGCCGAAAAAGCAAAAGGATTGGATTTTGCAAAAACGTATATAGAAAGCCAGCTTAAAGAAGGAGTTAGATCGAAGTTAATGCTCCTTCAATTGCAGGATATTTATAAAAAGCTAAACCTTCCGATATCGGATTTTGAAAAGAACAATGCCGGTTGGGTGGCTTCCTCGGATAAAAAATCAAAAGAACAGATTATCAAAAAATATGGAAGCCTGGCGGCTATTGATTTCACCCTGACGAATATGGACGGAAAGAAAGTCAGATTGTCGGATTATAAAGGGAAAATGGTTGTACTGGACTTCTGGGCTACCTGGTGTGGACCATGCAGGGGATCGTTCCCCAGGATGCAGGAGCTTGTGAAGAAGTATAAAAACAAAAACATTGAATTCTTCTTTGTTGATGTGTGGGAAAAAACGAAACCAGCTGAAACAAAAAAAGCAGTTTCCGAATTCATAACGGCAAATAAGTATACCTTCCAGGTGTTGTTTGACTATCAGGATGACATTGTTTCGAAATACAAAGTCAACGGGATACCTGCCAAGTTCTTAATCGATAAGAATGGAAATATGCTGTTTGTGGAAGGTTCGATTGAAAAACTGGCTGCTTTGATCGAAGAGAATGTTGATTAATTATCAAAGGCAGAGCAACTGAATAGAATTCCATTGCCTTCTGTGTCTGCCGGAGGCAATGGATATTATTCAGTAGCAACATTCAAAGGAATAATGGGCTCAGGCATTCATCATTTCATAAAAAAGCACATATTTTTTTATAATGTTCTTATCACTCTAATACTACAAAACCCAGGATGATCAGGTTCAAACTGCCTGCTTATGGTTTGAAACAACTGCTAATCCATAATTGTTACAATCTTATTCGATTGATAAATAGAACCTAATCGTAGATAGTAGCGGTTAACTGAACTGTTTTTATATTATCATAATATAGATTAAGGGTCATAAAATAAATTCCACTTTCAATTCGAAAGTAGATTTTAATTTCTACTTTTGTACGCTTTTAAATAAAAGGAGTTTATACTTAATCAAAATTTAACTAAATGCGTAATAATTTCAATCCCTGGCATCAGGTAACACCGCACACTGATTCACCTGATATAGTAAAAGGAATCATCGAAATACCCAAAGGGACCCATGCAAAATACGAACTGGATAAAGATAGCGGGCTGCTACGGTTGGACCGTGTATTGTATTCTTCGGTTTATTATCCCCACAACTACGGATTTATCCCACAGAGTTACTGCGAGGATCATGATCCGCTGGATATCCTGATCCTGTCACAGATTGAATTTGTACCGCTTTGCATCGTGGAAGCTAAAGTGATTGGCGTGATGCGGATGCTGGATAACGGGGAAGCGGATGATAAAATCATTGCCGTTGCTGCCGGTGATCCAAGCGTAAACCATTACAATGATATTTCTGAACTGCCACCCCATATGATTACTGAAACCATGAGCTTTTTCGAGGATTATAAGAAGCTTGAAAACAAAACCGTGGTGGTGGAGAAATTCTTTGACAAAGCTACTGCCATGGAAATCCTGGACGAAAGTTACAAGATGTACCAGACTCACTTTGGAGAACTGCACAAATGGTTCTTCGGTAAATAATACCAACCCATATTACATACAAAATCCCCGTTTATCAAGAAATTGATCTACGGGGATTTTTGTGCTTGTAAAGGTGTTCGATTGTATCTTTATCAGATCCGGTTTATCGGAATTCAATGATATTCAACCAAAAGAATTATATTTGCAAAAACACAGGCGATTTTTTAAGCGAATCAAAAACATACAATTTATGGCAATATTAAAATCGGTACTGATCTTTATCCTGGCAGGTTTTTGTGAAATAGGGGGTGGATACCTGGTATGGCTGTGCCTGAAGGACAACAAACCGTTGTGGTATGGTGTCCTGGGTGGATTGATCCTGGTGCTTTACGGAGTGGTGGCAACATTGCAAACTGCCAGCTTTGCACGGGTTTATGCCACATACGGAGGGTTCTTTATCGTCATGTCCCTGTTGTGGGCAATGGAGTTTGACCACTTCTCCCCAGATAAATATGATCTGATTGGAGCACTGGTGGCATTGATCGGTGTAGCCATCATTTATTATGCTCCCCGATGAAGGGGATAACCGGCTATTGAAATTGACAAGCTGACAATTCTCTTATCCCTGTTGACCTTATTTCGTCCAATCTAAGCAAGGCAAAGTTCAGAATAGCATAACCCCTGTGCATAGACCCTTTTTGGTCTAAAAAGAAGAAGGAATACCCATGACGGGTATTATACAATGTGCCATCCTGATGTTGATCATACGAAGAAAAAGCAAGTGGCATACAAAACAGCAGGTATAATCCCAGCTAAAGGAATCGTGCTGTTATTCGAGTGGGAGTGTAGATGATAAATTCATTTAAATTTGTACGAAAGAATCAACTTTTTAACGCTTTTCCCCAATAACATTAGGCCCTGGAACATCAAAACGGCTAAACAGGCACCAGTACCCAGTCCTCCACCCATACCCTTGAAGATGAAAGCCGATGCAATAAAAATCCAGGCATAGACAATTCCACATCCTATTGCCCAGAATTTGTTTTTTAAAATTCCGGAAGATGACATACCACAGAAAGAAGCTCCACAAACTACATAAGGGACTTTTAATAAAACAGGCTGATCAGAAAACGCCTTAACCAATAAAAACTGGATGCAGCAACCGGCAATAATGCTGATAGCTGAAGCGCGAACGGTATTCATTTCAAAGGTTCGTTTCAGAAAATAGGTAGACCCAATTCCAAAAAAACTTGCAAGAATAAGTATAATTGTGTCCAAATTTTAAGAATATATGTAGTTGTGGATTAAAAGATAACATACAACGGATGCAAATGAAATACTTCCCAATCTTCCGCCTACCCCTTCGAGTGATCGTTTGGTAGTGGCAAACAATAAACCTGAAAATCCGGCCAGTATTGATACTGTTATTGCATCAGGTATAATAGAATGAGCTGACATGCCGACAAAACAACCGCAATATGTGGAGTAAGGCAATTCATGATATTTTTTATCTTTAAATAGATGTCTAAGAAATGAGGCTAACAGGCCAACAATGCCACAGGCTAAGATCGGTCCGGTATACTGGCTTAATACATAGCAACAGACTCCACCCATGGAAGCGGAAATAACCGATGATGGAATACGGCTGGCATCTGTGGATTGATTGTGAGGATAATGTCCATATCCCCATACATAAGCAAAAATTACAAAGGGTATAAGTAAGCATATTTCAAAAATAGGAACTCCATTCGAAAGCAATCGAATAACATAATATAAGTGGACAAGAGAAAAAATGAAAAGTCCAATGTTCTTTTTCATGTATAAATTAATACTGGTTTTACCCTGTTAATGTAACTGGTTAGTGTGTTTTTGATCTATAAAAGCAAAAAGGATTTCATCAACTCATATCAAAGAGAATGGATTTGGCTAATTTATATACGGCTAAGAAAATAGAAATTTCATGTGCGTGGTTGGTTCACAGTCTTTGCCTAACGGCTGTTTCAGGTCAGTTTAATACCCGGATTAAAGGAATTAAAATTTTACCGGTAAAATCGACCTTAGAGTTATTCGCGATATCACGCACATTCATCTTAGGGTATCTCAACGTTGGTTTTTTCAATACGTTTTTGATTGTATTTGAGTTGAGCTTCTGACATGTTGCTGTAGTGGATTGGATAGATATCGTTTTCCCTGCCAATTTACAAACCAGGGCACAGTTTACCTCATTCTTTCCGACCTCGCTGCGTCTAATCTAAGCAAGGTAAAGAGCAAAATGGTAAAACCCCAGAGCGATGACCCTCCATAGCTGAAAAAGGGCAAAGGAATGCCAATAACGGGCATTATGCCCAGTACCATCCCTATATTGATCATGAGGTGGAAAAAGAATATGCTCGCAACACAATAGGCATAGACCCGGCTAAAGGGATCATGCTGTCGCTCGGCCATACGCAGGATACGCATTAACAGAAGCCAATAGACAAAAAGTACCAGGACAGAGCCTACAAACCCATGTTCTTCGCCAACGGTACAGAAGATAAAATCGGTATCCTGTTCAGGAACGAATTTAAGCTTTGTCTGTGTACCATTTAAGAACCCTTTTCCCCAAAAACCACCTGAACCAATGGCTATTTTAGACTGGTTCACATTGTAGCCTGCTCCTAACGGGGCATTTTCCATGTTGAGCAATACCTTGATACGAACCTGTTGATGATCCTCGAGGACCTTGGTGAATAAATAATCGGACGAAAAGCTGAATAACACTGATCCCAATGAAAAGAAAATAAGAAACCAGTATTTCCGGTACCGGAAGAATAATTCGATAAACATCCAATAGATGCACGATGACAACACGCAAAATATAGCCACGTAATTATAATTCACGAAAAACCAGAAATTCAACACATAGGAAGTGATACCAACTACCAATGTACCCACGAGGAGAATGAATGCTTCTTGTCTGTTGCGGGCAAAATAGATGGCATATACCAGTTGCACAAGAAGGATGAGTCCCATACCAAGAACCATCCCCAGGGTACCATGATCGACCTGGATGGGAATGATACTTAATTTAATGATCGTAATAAAGAGGACCACTGCAAAAGTGACGATCAATAGCACGATGCCATTCATTCCTTCCCGGTAGAGCATCAACAGGAATGCAATATACACCAATGCAGTACCGGTTTCGTTTTGCAGGATAATCAATGAAAACGGGATAAAGATAATGAGTCCCAATGGAACTAAATCTTTCCACGTCTTGAGTTTGTAATTATAGGCGCTCATAAACTTGGCCAATGCCAGTGCAGTGGCCATTTTGGCTAATTCAGCAGGTTGAAAGCTGATAGGTCCAAGCACCAGCCACGATCGGGAACCCTTGATATCGTGAGCAACAAATATGGTTATTATCAGTAATAATACGGCGCCTACATAGATAAAATAGGCAAAAATATTATACATTTTCGAATCGATGAGCAGTAATATCCCGCCAATAGCGAAAGCGGTGAGTATCCAAAGGAACTGCTTGCCGGCACGTTGGCTGAAGTCAAAGATGCTTGCCTGATCGAAGTTGTAGCTGGCACCATAAATGCTAACCCAACCCATTAGAACCAGGACAACGTAAAAAAATATCGTTGTCCAGTCCAAAGCATATTTTATACTAACGTTCTTGTACATGATAGTTTGTTACAATTTTTGTTACCCGTTCCTGCAATTCTGTACGTGTTATTTTCCCCTTGAGGTACTGTTCCACCATTAAACTGAATATTGGTGCTGCAAATTCAGATCCGAACCCGGCATTTTCAACGACTACTGCAATGGCTATTTTCGGGTTAACACGTGGGGCGAACCCAACGAAAACAGAATGAGGCTTTCCATGACTGTTATCAGCAGTACCTGTTTTACCACACATATCCAACCCTTCAATTTTAGAGCCCCTGGCTGTACCAAATTCAAACACCCGCCACATAGCTTCAAATACAAGGGGAAAGTACTTTTTATCCACTTTGCAATAATGAATTTTTTTCAACATTGAATCACACTTGTTCAGGTGCGGGGTGATATAATGACCCTCGTTGGCAATGGCGCACATTAAATTAGCCATCTGCAAGGGAGTAGCCAATACTTCGCCTTGTCCGATTGAATTGGATCGGATGGTAATAGCACGCCATCCATTATCAGCCCTGTAAACCTTGTTGTAGTATTTTTGAGTTGGAATATTTCCACGCGATTGTTCATAGATATCGCCATCTTTGAACTTTTCGCCGAGTCCGAAACTCTTTACACGGTCGACCCACTCATCATAATTATTCCTGAAAAAGACATTTCTTTTTCCATATCCGTTTTTCTCAAGTGTTACCTTGAAAGCATTCCAGAAATATGGGTTACAGCTTTCCTGAACTGCACTCATTAAATTTACCGGTGAGCCATGATGGTGGGTACACTTGATGGGCCATGATTCAGGGCCATTACATGGGAACATGGTGCTTTCAGTAATTCCTCCCATTTCTTGCAGTACCAGAGCCTCCAGCGTCTTGAATGCTGAACCCGGTGAGTATTGCGCTTGTGTGGCACGGTTAATTAATGGTATGGTCGGATCGTGTAACAACTGGACATAGTTCTTGGAACGCTGGCGACCAACCAGTAGGGAAGGATTAAACGTAGGATTCGAAACCATGGCTAATATTTCACCGGTTGCAGGTTCAATAGCCACAATGCTGCCCACCTTTCCTGTCATGAGTTTTTCACCGAGTATCTGCAACTGAGCATCCAGGGAGAGTGTCAGGTTTTCACCGGCTTTGGGGGCTATATCTTCTTTGCCATTCTCATATTTGCCTTTAATGCGGCCTTTGGCATCACGAAGGAGTATTTCCACCCCTTTTTCACCGCGTAACTGTTCTTCGTAGGTATATTCCAATCCATCACGCCCGGCATAATCACCTTGTTTGTAATAATCGTCGTTATCCAGCTTTTTCTGTGAAACTTCCCCGATATTCCCCAATACATGGGCAGCATACGGAAAGGCATATTCACGTAAGGTACGGTTCTGTATGTAGAATCCCGGATATTTGTACATCGATTGCTGGATGGTGGCAATGTCTTCAATACCCAGTTGGGTCATAAAAAGCTGAGGGGTATACGAGGAATAACCAGGATTCTTTCTGCGGTCCTTTATTTCAGCAATTCGATTGATAAAGGATTGTTTATCGATATTGAGTGCCTTGCAAAAGGAGAGGGTATCCAAATCACGTATTTCACGCATGATCAAGGCAATGTCATAAGCCGGTTTGTTATAAACCAGTAAGGTGTGTTTCCTGTCGTAAATAAGCCCGCGGGGAGGGAATTGTGTTTTCTTGAGGAAAGCATTACTATCCGCACCGTTTTTATATTTAGATTCGATAATCTGGATGGTGAATAACCTCAGAATATACACCACAATGACAGCTGACATGATGATTGAAATCACATACCTTCTGTTTTGAAGCGTATCGTTTATCATATTTTTATTTTGTTTTAATCGATTGTATTCCCAATATCAACGTTATTGATACCAATGAGCTGAGTATGATCTTGGTCAACATAATCCAAAAATTGGAAAAGGAAAAAGCCTCAAGGATGAATAACAGTGAGTGGTGGATAATTACCATAAGTACAACATATTTTATGAATGCACTTACTCCAAAGGTATGAAAAGATGGGGTAGGATTATTACCTTCTTCAATATTGGTAAATAACTTTATAATTCCTTCACGAAAAAAAGCAACAAAAACGGTAGCAAAAGCATGCATGCCGATTGTATTCGAGAAAATATCAATGGTAAGGCCAAGGACAAATGCCAGTATGAGTAAAAACCACCTGGGTAGTTGGACCGGAAGAACCAGAATAAATAAGATATACAGATAGGGGTTGATATACCCTAAAAACTGGATATTATTCAGCACCAGCACCTGAAAAAGCACCAATAAGACAAAACGGAATATATTTTGAAGAACGGTAGGCATCGTATATTTACTATTTTATCATTTACTATTTACGGGTTACAGTTTTATCATTTACAAATGTTCCTATGACAAATGGTAAATAGTAAATGATAAAAATGGTAATTTTCTATTATTCTTCCGATTTATTCTCCAGATCCTTCTGTTCCTGGAAATTCAGGTAATTAATTACTTTAACATGAGAAAGCGTACGGAAATTTACCGCTAGTTTCACTTTGATCCTGTAATAGGCATCACTTTCTTTAATTTTGAAATCCTCGATGTTACCTACCGGTATACCTTCGGGGAAAGCACTTGTCAGTCCGCTGGTAATGATGGTATCACCCAGGGCAAGTTCTACATGGCGTGCAATGTCAGTCAGGTTCGCATACCGGTAGTCTTCCCCAGACCATAGGAGTCCGCCGCTATAGTTATTTCGTTTGAATTTACAGCTGATTTCTATCTTAGGGTTTAAGATCGGGATGACAACTGAGAACCTCTTTGATACAGTCTTTACAATACCCACTACGCCTTCGTCACTGATAACCCCCATGTCGATTTTGATGCCATCAACAGCTCCTTTGTTGAGGGTAATATAATTCTGAAGCTTGTTGGTCGAACTGTTGATTACTTTAGCCGAAATGAACTGATATTCCATTTCAGGAGGTATCCTGAAATGGACTGAGTCTGTCGCTTCCGGCTTTAAGGTCGACAGCGTATTCTGCAGGTTGATGATTTGGTTCTTAAGTGACGTGTTTTCTTCCGAGAGGTTATCATTTGCAGCCCTGAGTTTAAAGAATTCGACGACCGAATTGCTCCACTCATACATGCCGGATACCATGGAATTGCTTGAAGACAGAAACACGCTTTTTTGATACTCCTGATTTTTCACAATCAATGCAAGGGAGATTATTTCTAAAAATAGAAATAAAAACACAACACTATATTGAATAAAAAAATTGATGAGATTCTTCATTGTCGGCGGAACTGCTCAGAGGAATAGAAGTTTATAGAACAAAAATTTTCGATAAACACATATATCATGTGTTTATCGAAAATTCAGGATAGTCTTATCGTATCAGGAATGAGAATTTATCTACATTTTTAAGTGCAATACCTGTTCCACGAGCTACAGCCCTTAACGGATCTTCAGCAATATGGAACTGGATGTTTAACTTATCAGTCAGACGTTTGTCCAACCCACGCAATAAAGCGCCACCGCCGGCTAAGTAAATACCACGTTGAACGATATCTGCATATAGTTCAGGAGGAGTTTGTTCCAAAGCACTCAGGATAGCAGCTTCAATTTTAGAAATTGATTTTTCCAGGCAGTGTGCAATTTCCTGATAGGAAACCGGAACCTGCATTGGTAGTGCTGTCATACGGTTAGGGCCGTGAACAATATAATCTTCGGGAGCATCTTCCAGATCGGTTAATGCTGCACCAACATTAATCTTTATCATTTCGGCAGTACGTTCGCCCACTTTGATGTTGTGCATACGTCCCATGTATTCAACAATATCCAGGGTGAGGTCATCACCGGCAATACGAATGGATTTATTTGAAACGATACCACCCAGGGAGATTACCGCAATTTCAGTAGTACCACCACCGATATCAACAATCATACATCCGTTAGGAGCTTCAACATCAATACCAATTCCGATAGCAGCAGCCATTGGTTCGTATATCATGTACACTTCACGTCCACCTGCGTGTTCGGAAGAGTCACGTACAGCACGAATTTCTACTTCCGTACTTCCTGAAGGAATACATACTACCATTTTAAGGGTAGGAGAGAAGAGGTGATTCTTGGTAGGTATCATTTTGATCATACCACGAATCATTAATTCAGCAGCATAAAAGTCAGCAATAACACCATCACGCAAGGGGCGTACAGTGCGAATTCCTTCATTTTCTTTCCCAACCATTTGGCGAGCCTTCTCACCGATTGCAATCAGCTTATCGGTACGTTTATCCAACGCTACTACTGACGGCTCATCGACTACAATCTTATCATTGTGAATGATAATCGTGTTGGCAGTTCCCAAGTCAATAGCTATTTCTTGTGTAAATGAAAATAGTCCCATCTTCTTATATTATTTCTGTTTTGATTTATTGTCTGTAAACGTAATGCTCCCGGCATGTGTATGAAGTTGTATCCCGGTAAACTTTTACTAAAAAATTAATGTTTAAAATGCCGATACCCGGTAGTTACCATGGATAGACCGGTTTCATTGCATGATTCAATTGATAGCTTGTCGTTTATGGAACCACCCGGTTGAATTACAGCTGTAATACCTGCTTCCGAAGCAATCTGTACGCAATCGGGGAACGGGAAAAAAGCATCCGATGCCATAACAGCACCCTGTAAATCAAAATTAAATGCTGCAGCTTTATCAACAGCCTGTCTCAAGGCATCAACACGTGATGTCTGTCCCACACCGCTGGCACACATTTGTTTGTTTTTCGCAAACACGATAGCATTTGATTTGGTATGTTTTACAATTTTATTTGCAAAAAGCAAATCTTCAATTTCTTCAGCTGTTGGCGCTTTATCGGTTACAACTTTCAAGTCGTCAGCTGTTTCGGTATGTGTATCTTTATCCTGCATCAACACACCGTTCAGCAACGAACGGAATTGTTGGGCTTTCACTTTAGTTTCTTTTATGATCAGTATGATTCTGTTTTTCTTTTGACTCAGGATCTCAAGAGCTTCCAGGTCATAGTCAGGCGCTATCACTACTTCAAAGAAGATTTTGTTCATTTCCTCAGCAGTTGCTTTGTCGATAACGGCATTGGTGATTAATACACCACCAAATGCAGAAATAGGGTCACCAGCCAAAGCTGCTTTCCATGCATCCACCAATACAGGACGGGAAGCAATGCCGCATGCATTGTTGTGTTTCAGGATAGCAAACGTAATATCTTCGAAATCGTTGATCAGATTAATGGAAGCATCAATATCGAGCAGGTTGTTATATGAAATCTCTCTTCCTTGCAGTTGTTCGAATAAATCTTCAAATTTACCAAAGAAGAAACCACGTTGATGAGGATTCTCTCCATATCTAAGGACCTTGGAATTATTTTCGCTGTAACGGAATGCACTTTCTTCCGGACCATCAAAATAATTAAAGATAGCCGAATCATAGTGCGAAGAAACTGCAAAAGCTTCTTTGGCAAACCAACGGCGTTCTTCAAGCGATGTCTGTGCCCCATTGGATGTAATGATTTCCAGCAAGGGTTCGTATTGATCTTGTGAAGCCACAATCACTACATCTGAATAGTTTTTAGCTGCTGCACGAATTAACGAGATACCACCGATATCAATTTTTTCAATGGTGGTGGGTTCATCAGCTCCGGCAGCCACAGTTGCCTCGAATGGATATAAATCAACGATTACCAGGTCAATTTCAGGGATATCATACTCAGCAATCTGCTCATTATCCTGCTCATTATCCCGGCGGGATAGAATGCCCCCAAATACTTTCGGATGCAGCGTTTTTACACGTCCTCCTAAAATAGATGGATAACCGGTAAGGTCTTCAACAGCCTGACATGGGATATTAAGTGATTCAATAAAGGATTGGGTTCCTCCGGTAGAGATGAATTCAACCCCTTCGGAGTATAGTTTTTGTATAATGATATCGAGTTTATCTTTATGATAAACAGAAACTAAGGCTCTTTTGATTTGCTTTTTTTCCATATTCCGTTTTACGTTTGTTTATGGGATGCAAAACTACTAAAAATTCCTTGTTTTATCAACACAAATAGTTGATTGATTTTGACTCACAGCCAAAATTAATAAGTTGATACAGAAATACACGAAATTGTCAGACTGATTACCTCATGGCAGTGTTTATCAGATTGTAGATATAAATCCAATAATTCTGCTGTTTTCGAACAAGGAGAATTAAGAAAAATATGGTTTAAAAATTAACCAAAAGGAAGGTCAATACTATCGGCATTCTCAAAATCGTATATTTCATATCGAATCCGCAACCCGGTGTTTATTCGATCACTTCTTTCACCACTTTAAAAGCTTTTTCCAGTTTCAGCATTTCAGTGGACATAAACTGGTAAAATTCCATCCACTGGATCCGGCGGTGTAGGTCAATATCAGTCTTTTCGGTATAGATCCTGCTTACTTCAGTACCACATTCACGGATATAGGCCGGTTCCCATATTAAGCCCTGCGGGAATTGCTTTTCCATGGTGGATGTCTGGAACACAAATTGTTCGTATTTTTCCAACCGTTGTTTGGCGTTCGATAGATTTATTTCAAGAATAACAGATGCACCTTTACGGGTGGCATCAAACTTCATTTCTACACCTTTCATCTTGGTATTGTATAGCATAAACTTGCTTTTACGGCGCTTCAGGGCCGGGATGTGACTGCAATAAATTCCAAATCCCTCCCAAAACTCTTTTTTGAGCTGCTTTAATTCTTCTTTGCTATACATATTTCCATTTACTATTTGTGAAGCATCATTGTGAAAACAACTGTACAATGATACTGATTTTTAAATCCAAATTCCTAGTTTACGTCAATCAACTTGTTTACCTACTTTACAATCTTGTACAAATTCCCCGGGAAACATCGTACTAGCCCTTTAAATTCCATTTCGAGCAGAAGGGATGATATTCTGCTGATCGGTTTTTCAAGCTGAATTGCCAATTCATTAAACTGAATGCCATCCGAATTTTGCCGTAAGATAGAGACAATACCCTGTTCATCATCCGATAGATCCCGAAACAAAGCTGTTTGTACGGTTGGCCTTGAATTTTGGTCAAGTTTTCCCCAACTCATTATCCGTAAGATATCATCAGCCGATTCAATGAGTGATGCTTTATTGTTTTTAATCAAGGCATGGCACCCTTTCGACCATTCATCAGTTACCCTGCCGGGGAAAGTAAATACATCCCTGTTGTAATCATTGGCAATTTCGGCCGTAATCAATGCTCCGCCTTTTATCCCTGATTCAACAACTACGACAGCATCGCACAAGCCTGCAATTATTCTGTTGCGTTGAACAAAATTTTGTTTATCGGGATTTGTCTGACTCAGGTATTCTGTCAGCAAAGCTCCTTGTTGTACCATTTTAACTGCCGTTGGTCGATGCACTTCCGGATAGATCCGATCCAACCCATGACCGATAACACCAATGGTAGGAAGACCCACGTCAAGGGATGTTTTATGAGCACAGATATCGACGCCATATGCCAGTCCGCTGACTATTGTTGCAGTTGGAACAGCATCTGCCAGATCACCAATTAATTTCTTGCAATTATCTTTTCCGGTTTCCGTAGCGTTTCTGGTCCCGACAATACCTATAAATTTACCGTTATTCAGGTTGCAGTTTCCTTTTGAAAAGATCATTAACGGTGAATCAGGGCATTCTTTCAACCGAAACGGGTAGTCCCGGTCGGTGTAATAGTAAGTCTGTATGTTGTTTTTCGTAATAAAATCAATTTCCTGTTCAGCACGCTTTAACGCCTCCCGTGAAATTACCTGAGAAGCAAGTTGTTTTGAAACAATTTCTCCGATACCGGGAATCTTAGCGAAGTTCTGCTGTTTTTCCTTGAAGACTCCTTCCGCACTGCCAATGTAGGCAATCAGGTTTTTTGCCAGGTTGCTGCCAATGCCTTTAATCAGCGTAATACCTATTTTATATTTCAGATTTTCGTCATTCATAGTTTTCCTACCATAACTGAAGTTCACAAAATATAATGTTGGAAAGGAAATAATTATTTGATATTAAACATTTTAAATAGAATCCGTTTTACAATAATCCAGCCCAACAACGCACCTGTTATATCGCTAAACCAATCAAGCCATTCAGCAGTACGGGGAGCAAAATATATGGGTTGCAGAATTTCAACGATTCCTCCAAGGATCACAGGTGTCAACAGGCTTATCAACATAAACGTCAAAGCAGACAGTGGTTTGTTTTTGGTATATTGCCGCAAATCAAACATCAGCATGCAGGTAAGACCGCCGTACATCAGTATATGAACCAGCTTATCCTCATTTTCAAAAGTTGGAACACCTTTGAATTCAGATGGTGGTGCAAAGGATAAATATAAAATAACGGATATGACAATTATTGATTTCCAATAGTAAAACAGAAATTTTTTGAGCTTCATTTCAAGGGTGATAAATTTTATATGAATAATCGGTGAAACAAACCAGATAAGTGTATAAACAAAAATATGGATTTAATCGTTCTTTATAATAAGTGAAATATTAACTATGCAAAGATAATTTTTTTAAAATAGAATATTAATTATTGCATCAAAAAAAAGAATAGTTTATGAAAAAAATCGTCTATTTTACATTCATTACCTGTATTTTAGTCTCATGTTCTACTGTTTTGCTAACAGGACGCAAGCAGTTATTATTGGTTTCGGATTCGGAAGTACTTACTTCAAGTTTTCAGAGTTACAAACAATTCATAGACTCTGTGCCGGCTTCGAAAGACAAGGCGAATACCGCATTGGTAAAGAAAGTAGGTAATAAAATTTCAACGGTTGTTGAAACTTATTTGAATGCGAATGGAAGATCAGCGGATATTGCTTCATTTGCCTGGGAGTTTAATCTGGTAAAGGATACCACTAAGAATGCTTTTTGCATGCCCGGAGGTAAGGTGGTGGTATTCGAAGGAATACTCCCTGTGACCCAAAATGAAGTTGGATTAGCGGTAGTACTTGGACATGAAATAGCGCATGCAGTAGCCAAACATAGCAACGAGCGCATGAGCCAGCAAATGCTTGTCCAATATGGCGCATCCTTAACTGATGTCCTGTTGGCCAATAAACCTGCTGCTACTAAATCGACCATCAGTACTATTTATGGCATTGGGTCGCAATATGGAGTGATGTTGCCCTATTCCCGAAAGCATGAATATGAAGCCGACCAGTTAGGGTTGATATTTCTGGCAATGGCCGGGTACAATCCGGGTGAAGCAATTACTTTCTGGGAACGGATGTCAGCCAGTTCAAGCGGAGCACCGGTGGAATTCATGAGCACCCACCCTTCGGATGCAAACCGGATTGCCAAGCTGAAGGAACTATTGCCGGAAGCTATGAAGTATTATAAGAAATGATATCAGATTATTGTAACCAGTTAGGAAAGCAAAAGACTTCGATACACTCTGCATCGAAGTCTTTTGCTTTCATATTTTTATCAGATTATTTCTTACAGTTTCTCACCAAATGCCAGATCCCCTGCATCTCCCAGTCCCGGGATGATGTAGGAATGTTCATTCAATTCAGGATCAATAGCAGCAGCCCAGACGGTAGTCTTTACTTCAGGGAAGTGGGCAGCGATATAATCAATGGCCACCTGGCTTGAAATAACCGTCGCTACATGAATATGCGCGGGTTTGCCTTTTGTGAGCAAAGCTCCGTATGCAAGTTCCATAGAGCTGCCTGTAGCAAGCATTGGATCGGTTATGATCAGTGTTTTGCCATCCAGGTTGGGTGAGGCAATGTATTCAATAAAAATATCGAATTTCAAGGCATCCTTGTATTTGCGGTAAGCAGATACAAAGGCATTCTCGGCTCCGTCAAAATAATTCAAAAAACCTGTATGGAATGGCAGTCCTGCACGCAGGATGGTAGCAATAACAATTTTTTCATCAATCACTTCGGTCTGCGCAATGCCAAGTGGTGTCTTTACATCCTCTGCTTTATAGCGCAGTTTTTTACTGATTTCATATGCCATTATTTCACCGATCCGTTCCATGTTCCTACGAAAACGCATGGAGTCTTTTTGAATTTTCACTGAACGGATTTCCTTCAGATAATGTTTTAATACGGAATTGTTATCCGATAGATTGATAATATTCATCTAATTCTTAAGTTATAAATTGTTATTGTCTTTCTCCCGAATCTCTGTCCGACGTATCTTGCCACTGATGGTTTTAGGCAATTCGTCAACAAATTCAATGATCCGGGGGTATTTATAGGGGGCAGTTACACTCTTGACATGTTCCTGAATTTCTTTCACCAATTTCTCACCAGCCTGGGATTTGTACTCTTTTGCCAGGATAATGGTTGCTTTAACCACCTGTCCGCGGATTTCATCAGGGACACCGGTGATAGCACATTCTACCACAGCCGGATGAGTCATTAAGGCGCTTTCCACTTCGAACGGGCCAATGCGGTAACCTGAACTCTTGATGACATCGTCGGCACGTCCCACGAACCAGAAATAACCATCTTCGTCACGCCATGCCACATCACCGGTATAGTAAATACCATCATGCCATGCTTCGTTAGTAAGCACTTCGTTGCGGTAATACCCTTTGAATAGTCCTACCGGATACTGTTTATCGGTGCGGATTACAATCTGCCCTTGTTCGCCTACTTCAGCCTTACGTCCTTCCGGGGTTAGCAAGTCAACATCATAATGCGGATTGATCAATCCCATAGAACCCGGTTTAGGTTCCACCCAGGGTGATGTGAAGAGTGAAAGGGTTGTTTCGCTTTGTCCGTATCCTTCACGGAGTTTAATACCCGTAAGCTGTAAAAACTGCTCATAAACAGCCGGATTCAATGCTTCTCCGGCAATGGTGCAATATTCCAGCGAAGATAAATCATAATGAGTCAGATCTTCGCGAATCAGGAAACGGAATATAGTTGGAGGTGCACACAGGGAAGTAATGTGATATTTCTGAATCATTTCCAGCATAGCTGCCGGAGTGAATTTTTCATGATCATACACAAAGACACATGCCCCTACGATCCATTGCCCGTATAGTTTTCCCCATACCGCTTTGAGCCAGCCGGTATCGGCAATGGTCAGGTGAAGGCTTTCCTCATGCAGGTTGTGCCAGTATTTTGCCGTAATAATATGAGCCAACGGGTAAACACAATCCAGCAATACCATTTTAGCATTCCCGGTAGTTCCGGATGTAAAACTGATAATCAACGGATCCTCGTTTTTGTTTACATGAGCTATAGGTGTAAAAGGTGCTGCATTCTCGATTCCTTTATGGAAGTCAAGCCATCCATCCGGAATGATATGCCCTACTGAAATCAACATTTCAACGCTCGGTGACTCAGGCATTGCATCGTTGATGTGCGTAATTATCGGTTCTTCACCGACAGCAATGATCGCTTTAATATCAGCAGCATTGTTGCGGTAAATCAAGTCTTTTTTTGTCAATAAATGGGTGGCCGGGATAATTACTGCTCCAATTTTGTGAAGGGCAACAATGGTGAACCAAAATTCATACCGCCGTTTCAGGATAGCCATTACGATATCCCCCTTTTTAATCCCCAGGCTTTGAAAGTACGATGCTGTCAGGTCGGTTTGTTTCTTCATTTCACTGAAGGTAAATTCACGGCATTCACCCTGGTCGTTTGTCCAAAGCAATGCTTTTTTATCCGGTTCTTTTTCTGCCCATGCATCAACAACGTCGTAACCAAAATTGAAATTTTCAGGTACTATTAATTTGTAATTTGCTTTGAAATCTTCAAAGTCTTTGAATTCGGTTTGTTTCAGATATTTCTCAATCATTTTTAAATGCTTTAAGTTCTATACTATTACTGCCAAAAATGTCACTTTCTCTCCATTCATTGCTTTCATCCCATGAGGTTTGGACGAATCAAAATAAATGCTGTCCCCTTCCTGCAGGATAATATCATTTCCCGCTATCTGCAGGTTCATGGTACCATTCAGGATGTAGTTGAATTCCTGTCCTAAATGGGAATTTAAATGAATAGGATTGTCATTCGGTTCAACAGTTACTTCAAAGGGTTCTGCCTTGGCATTCCTGAAGCCATGGGCAAGCGAATGGTATTTGTAAACTTTGGTACGTTCCACGCTTGATCCTGTTCCCTTGCGGGTAACAAAATAAGCCAGTGAATG